>Ga0209296_1000038_pt1 | contig 113232 bp, 112 predicted proteins | sample S_130206_EF_Meta_FD_187319 | JGI IMG/M metagenome (GOLD analysis project Ga0209296, IMG submission 187319) | Freshwater microbial communities from Lake Simoncouche, Canada to study carbon cycling - S_130206_EF_MetaG (SPAdes) (version 2) | ecosystem: Environmental > Aquatic > Freshwater > Lake ... | reverse complement strand
GGCTCCCCCCCCCTCCCGCTTTCTTTCCCTCCTAGGTGCCGCCGTGCTGGCCCTCGCGCCCACTAGCCGAGCGGCCGAGGCTCTGCCGGTGGACGCCCGCTTCAAGGTGGAGAAGCTGCTCGAAGGCCTGCCGCAACCGATGCACCTTGAGCTCGGGCCCGATGGACGCATCTGGTTCAACGAGTACACCGGGGCGCTAAAAATCTACGACCCTAAGACCAAGCGCGTGACGCTCGTCGCCGAGATCGAATCCTTCAAGCAGCAGGAAAACGGCTTCCTCGCCTTCGCGCTCGACCCGAAGTTCGCGCAGAACGGCTGGATCTACTTCATCTACTCCCCCCTCGGCTTCGATGGCCAGAACCTCTCCCGCTTCGAAGTGAAAGGCGACAAACTGGTGGCGGGCAGCGAGAAAGTCATCCTGAAGTACGAGGAGCAGCGCCTGCAATGCTGCCACCATGGCGCCACCCTCAAGTTCGGTCCCGATGGGTGCTTGTTTTTCTCGACCGGCGACAACACCAGCCCCTTCGGCGACAGCCAAGGCTTTGGCCCGCTTGACCAGCGGGTCGGCAAGGAGGCCTTCGACGGCCAACGCACCTCGGCCAACACGAACACCCTCGTGGGCAAGGTGAACCGCATCCGCGTCCACGACGACGCCACCTACTCGATTCCTCCGGGCAACCTCTTCAAGCCGGGCACGGCGAAGACCCGCCCCGAAATCTTCGCCATGGGCACGCGCAACCCCTGGCGCCTCAGCATCGACCCGAAGACCGGCTTCATCTACTGGGGCGAGGTTGGTCCCGACGCGCGTAACGACGGGCCCCGCGGCTCGCGGGGCTACGACGAGATCAACCAGGCCAAGCAGGCCGGCAACTTCGGGTACCCGCTGTTCGTGGGCAATAATTCCCCTTACGCGGAATACGATTACGAGACCAAGAAGGTCGGTCCGCTCTTCGACCCGAAAGCGCCGCTCAACAAGAGCCGTAACAACACGGGGCTCGTCGAACTGCCGCCCGCCGTCCCGGCTTTCCTCTACTGGCCTTACGCGGTCTCGGAGAAGTGGCCCGAGCTCGGCGAAGGCGGCCGCACCGCCTGTGCCGGCCCGGTCTTCTACTGGCAGGAGTCCTTCGAGCGAACCAACGGCTTCCCGAAGCACTTCGACCGCTCGCTGCTCTTCTGGGATTGGCAACGCCCATTCATCAAGTGGGCCCGACTCGATGCTAACTCCGACCTCGCCGGGATTGAATCGTTCGCCCCGACGGCCTTCGTCGCCGCCAACACCGAGGACCAGCTGAAGAAGCAGAAGGCCTTGGTCGACATTGGCGCGACCGTCCTCCGGCGCCCAGTCGACGCGACCTTCGGCCCTGATGGTTGCCTCTACCTCCTAGACTACGGCGAAACCTGGGGTGCTAACCGGGACTCGGCGCTCTACAAGATCTCCTACCTCCGCGGCAATTTGCCACCCGTGGCCAAGCTCGCCCTCTCGGCTTCGGCCGGCCCGGCCCCGCTGAAGACCACCCTCTCCGCCAAGGGCTCGCGCGACCCCGACGGCGGCAAACTCAGCTTCGCCTGGAAGTTACAACCTGGCGATAAGCAGCTGGGCGAAGGCGAGGAACTGGCCGTGGAAATCGCCACCCCCGGCAACTTCACGCTCGAACTCACCGTGAAGGACGACCAAGGCGCCAGCGTCACCCGCGGCGTTCCCATCGTCGTCGGCAACCACGCCCCGGCCGTACGCTTCGTCACCCCGCTGGATGGCGACTTCTTCACGCCTGGCGGTAAAGTCGACTACAAGGTCGCGGTGCAGGACGCCGAGGATGGTGCCTCGGAGGCCAAGCCCGTCGAGTTCGGCGCCCGCACCTTGGTGACCTCCACCTTCCTCGCCGCGGACGGCAAGGCCGCCGCGGTGGACCCGGGCCTCTCCCTGATGCGCCAGAGCGATTGCCTCAACTGCCACGCCATGGAAACCCCGCTAGTCGGACCAGCCTTCCTCGCAATCGCGGACAAGTACCGCAAGCAGCCCGATGCGCCTGAACTCCTCAACCAGAAAGTCCGCCTCGGCGGTAGCGGCGTCTGGGGGCAGATCCCGATGCTCGCCCACCCGCAGCACACCGAGGATGAGGTCGCCATCATGCTACGCTGGCTCCTCGCCCTCGAGAAGGGCAAGGGCGGGCCGACGCTCTCACGCGGCCTCGACGGGCAGGTAACCGCGCCGAAGGACGGCAAGCCCGGCACGCTGCTCTTGGAAGCCACCTACACCGACCTCGGGGCCGGCCCCGCGGGCTCGCTGTCGGGTAAAGGAACGGTCACCCTGCGGCATCGGCGACTGGAGGCCGAGTCCGCGGAGGTCGACGGCGGGAAGAAGGCCGGGAAAGTCGTCGGGTCGACCAACCATGGTGCGACGCTGAAGTTCACCGGCCTCAACCTCGCGAACAGCAAGGGCATCACCATCCTGGCCTCTACTGGCGGGGCCAAAGGCAGCCAGGTGGAAGTCCGCCTGGATTCCCCGACCGGCCCGCTGCTCGCGACCGTCGACATCACCTTCACCGGCGACTGGAATAAACTCGTCGAGAACAAGGCTCCGCTAGGTCCCTCGACCGGACGCCATGACGTCTACCTCGTGCTGACCAACCCGAAGAAGGGTGGCGGCTTGATGAACATCGACTGGGTCCAATTCGACCGCTGACCGATGCCCCGCCTGCTGTCGGCCTGCCTGCTTGCCTGGACGCTGCTCGGGTGCTCCGCCCCGACCGCAGCCCCGGCGGACTCAGCGATTGCGACCCACGAGCGACCCCGGATCCTTGCGGCGGCGGAACGTGCCCTCAACGCCACCCCCCTGACGATCACGTCGTTCCCCGCCAAGCTCAGCGAAGGGGGCCGGAACGACTTCTATTCCAACGGGGACTACTGGTGGCCAGACCCCACGAAACCCAACGGGCTGCCTTACCTCCGGCGCGACGGCCAGACCAACCCGGAGAACTTCGGTGCGCACCGCAACGCCCTCAACACCTTCCGCGACCAAGTGGCTGCGCTCGCCGCCGCCTACCGGTTAACGCACGAGGAGAAGTATGCGGCCCACGCGGTCCGGTTCCTCGACTCCTTCCTGCTCGACCCGTCGACGCGGATGAACCCCCACCTCAAGTTCGCCCAGGCCATCCCCGGTCGCAACCCTGGCCGCGGCATCGGCATCATCGACACGCTCCACTTGATCGAAATCCCCAAGGCCATCGCCGCCCTGCGCGGCTCGCGGGCGCTCACCGCGGAACGCGTGACCGCCCTGCGCCGATGGTTCAGCGATTACAAGGACTGGATGCTGGCCAGCGACAACGGCAAGGAGGAGGCCAATGAGAAAAACAACCATGCCGTCGCCTTCTGGCTCCAGGTCGCGGTCTTCGCCGAGTTCACCGGCGACCCCGCCGCGCTCCGGGAATGCCAGGCCCGCTTCACGCAGAAATTCATCGGCATGCAGATGGCGCTGGACGGCGGCTTCCCGCTCGAGCTCGCCCGAACCAAGCCCTACGCCTACTCGCTCTTTCAATTGGACAACCTGTCGACCTTGGCCTGGGTGCTCTCCACCGACGGTGGCACCAACTACTGGCGCTACACCCTCCCGGATGGTCGCGGCCTAGCCAAGGGTGCCGAGTTCATGACGCCTTACGTGCAGGACAAATCCCGGTGGATGCGCCCCCCGGATGTCCAAGCCTGGGAAGGTTGGCCCGCCCGGCCGGTCTTTCTACTCTTCGCGGGCCTCGCTTTGGATCGCCCCGCTTCGGTCGACCTCTGGCGCCGCCTCGACGGCGACCCGACGGATCCGGAAGTGCGCCGCAATCGGGCAATTACCCAACCGTTGCTTTGGCTGAAGTGAAGGAAGTTTCGCTTTGCCGACCGGCGGCACCCCTGCAGGCTTGACCCTCCGTCCCGTCCCACGTGTCCGACTCCGCGCCGAAGCCTTTCGACCCCTACGACCCCGAGGTCCTCGCCCGCGCCAACCGGGCCATCTTGATCGGGTTACAACGCCAAGGGGAGACCGCCCAAGAGGCGCAGTCGCTCCTCGACGAGCTCCATGAGCTCGTCGGCAATCTGGGCGTGGAGATCCGCGGCTCCCTCATCGCCAAACTCCGCGAGGAGAGCCCGCGCCACCTCGTCGGCTCGGGCAAGATGGAGGAGATCGCCGCCCTCGCCCGCGCCAAGGAATGCGGGCTGGTCATCTTCGACGACGAACTGACACCCGCCCAGCAGCGTAACTGGGAGAAAGACTCCAACGGCCTCAAGGCCATCGACCGTCAAGAAATCATCCTCGATATCTTCGTCTCCCGCGCGAAGACGCGCGAAGCCGTGCTACAGGTCGAGCTGGCGCAGCTCGAGCAGATGCTGCCGCGACTCAAGCGCCTCTGGTCCCACCTCGACCGTCAACGGGGCGGTGGCGCCATGCAACGCGACGCGGGCGAGACCCAGATGGAAATGGATCAACGCAAGATCCGCGATAAAATCGCCAAGGTCCGCCGCGAGCTGGCGTCCGTCGTGGCCCAGCGCGCCACGCAACGCAAGCAACGCCAGCGCGTCCCGCTACCCACCCTTTCGATCGTCGGGTACACCAACGCCGGTAAATCCTCGCTGCTCAACCGCCTCACGGGGGCCGACGTCTTCGCGGCCAACCAACTCTTCGCGACCTTGGACCCGACGACCCGCCGGCTGGAGTTACCTTCGGGGCGGGCCTTATTACTGACGGACACCGTGGGCTTCGTCCGCCGCCTACCCCACCGACTCGTGGAGGCGTTCAAGGCGACCCTCGAGGAGGCGATCCAGGCCGACTTCCTCCTCCACGTGGTCGACCTTTCCTCGCCGGAACGGATGAAGCACGCCGAGACGACCTTGCAGGTCTTGAAGGAAATCGGCGCCGGCGAGCGACCGGTCATCACCGTCCTGAACAAGGCCGACCTGCTGGAGGATGAGGTGGAGCGGGCGGAGGCCCTCGCGGCCCACCCGGATTCGTTCCTGATCAGCACCCACACCGGGGAGGGCATCCCGGCCCTGCTGGAGATGCTGGAGCGGTGCGCGGCCGACCGGGACCACCGGATGACCCTCCTCATCCCCCACGACCAATACCCCCTCCTGGGCAAGATTCATAGCGGAGCCACGGTCCTCTCCGCCAAGGCCGAGGATACCGGCACCCGGGTCGAGGCCATCATCCCGGAACGGCTCCGGGCCCTCTGCCTCCCCTGGGCGGTCCCCGCCAGCCCCTGAAAAGTTAAACTTTCCTTTCTTTCGGGGGTTACTTAATAACGAGCCAACTAATCCTATGCGCATCCTCGCCCTCCTCACCCTCGTTTCTGCCACCTCGGCCTTCGCCGCCTCCGACGCCGACCGCGAGAAGGCCTTCAAGGCCGACATCGCCCCAATCCTCGAAAAGAGCTGCATCGGCTGCCACGGCAAGGACAAGGCCAAGAAGCCGAAGGGCGGCTTCGACGCCACCTCCTTCGCCACCGTCGTCAAGGGCGGCAAGGAAAATGGCGCTGGCATCACCTGGGGCGACGTCTCCAAGAGTGCTCTCTACAAGTCCGCTGAACTCGGCATCTCCAGCCCAGACGACGACCTCGCCATGCCCCCGCAGAAGGCCAAGGAGCGTCACCCGCTGACCAAGGAACAGCTCGAGAAGGTCAAGGCCTTCATCGTGTCCAACAAGTAAGCCTCGACGCCGAGGTCACCCAAAGCCCGCGGCTCACCCCACGGGCTTTTTTTGCGCCCGAACCATTCCGGCGCCGCGCTGTCTCATAAAGTCGCGCCTCACGCTTGGGTTTGACCGCGCCGACCAAAACCAGAACATCACCCCCGCCCCGATGACCACGCATCACCCCTTAACCAAGTACGCCCGCCTCTGGCTCGCGCTCGCACCCAACCTCCTGCTCGTCGCGCTCGCGCGGTTCTGGCCCCACGACAGCGAAGACCGGGGCCCGGCCCTGCTCTCCATCGCCGGCCACCAGCACTTCATCCTCCTGCACTTCCCGGTCGCGATCTTAATGATTGTGCCGTTCTTCGAAATCTGGGACCGCCACACCGAGGCGAGCCTGCTCATCCGCCGGCTCAGCCTGCTCGGGACCGTCAGCATCTGGGCCACCTGTTTCTTTGGACTGCTGGAAGCGCGCTTCAACGGTGCCGAATACGCCGGACTGGGCCAGCACCTCTGGCTAGGCATCGCGGCCTCCTTCACGGCGGCCGGGGCTTGGCTGCTCATTTTTCAAAGCTGGCGCGTCCGGGTCGTCGCCCAAATCTTGGCCGTCGTCATCATGACCATCGCGGCCCACATCGGCGGGGCCAAGGTCCACGGCGACCTCTTCAAACCCAACGATGAAGCCGTGAAGTCAGCCGAACCCAAGGCCGCTGCGGACCGCCCGCACGTTCCTCTCGGTTGAACCGGGCAACGGGCCACCTCCGGGCCGCGCTCGCGCCAGGTCCCGCCCCGTCGCCCCGCCGACCCTCCCGCCGCCCACCGATGCACCTCTCCCTGCTCCTTTCCGCCGGCGTGATCGCGGCCGCACCCTCCACCCCGAAGAAGGCCGAGCCCGCCCCGCCGCTCAGCACCGCGCAGAAGGCCGACTACGCCAAGGTGATCCAACCGCTGTTCGACGCGCACTGCGTGTCGTGCCACGGACCGAAGAAGGAGAAGGGCAAGCTGCGGCTCGACACGCTCGAAGCCACGCTCAAGGGCGGCAAGAACCCGACCTTCGCGATCGGCAAGCCCGACAGCAGCATGCTGCTCGCCCGCGTCTTCCTAGACCGCACGGCCGGCGACGTCATGCCACCCAAGGCGGAGAAAGCGCTGACCGAGACGCAAAAGGAAGCCCTCTACGCCTTCGTCGAAGGGCAACCCATCCCGGGCGACCTCGCGAAGGCCGCCAACGCCGACTCCCAGGCCGCCCTGGCCGCCGCCAAGGCAGCCCCCAACGCCGATTCCAAGGCCAGGAAGTAAGTTTGATTTGCCCACCCCCTCCCCCCCGCCCTTTATCCCAGACACCCCCATGAAACTCCGCCCCACCCTCGCCCTGGCGCTCCTAGCCAGCCTGGCCTCCCCGCTCTTCGCTGAAGACGTCAAGCCGCTCCGCGTGCTCGTCGTCGCCGGCGGTTGCTGCCACGACTACGCCAACCAGAAGGACATCCTCAAGAAGGGCATCGAAGCCCGCCTCAACGCCACCGTCACCGTCGTCTACGACGCAACCAAGAGCACCAAGCCCGTGTTCGACATCTACAAGAAGGCCGACTGGCACAAGGACTTCGACGTGGTCGTCCATGACGAGTGCGCCGCCGACATCACCGATGCCGCCTACGTCGAGAACATCCTCAAGGCCCATCGCGAAGGCGTCCCCGCCGTCAACCTGCACTGCGCCATGCACAGCTACCGCTGGGGCAAGTTCCAGCAGCCCGTGAAGGCCGGCGACGACAACTCGCATTGGTACGAGATGCTCGGTCTCCAGTCCACCGGCCACGGCCCCCAGATGCCGATCGCCATCAAGTTCACCGACAAAGACAGCCCGATCACCAAGGGCATGGCCGATTGGACCACGGTCAACGAAGAGCTCTACAACAATGTCCAGGTCCTGACCGGCAAGGGTCTCGCCACCGGCACGCAGACCTCCCCCGAGAAGAAGGACAAGGCGGGCAAGGTCACCCCGGCCAAGGACACCACCAACATCGTCGCCTGGACCAACGAGTACGGCCCGAAAAAGACCCGCATCTTCTCGACCACTATCGGCCACAACAACAAGACCGTCGAAGACGACCGCTACCTCGACCTCGTCGCCCGCGCCGTCCTCTGGTCGGTCGACAAGCTCGACGCCGAAGGCAAGCCGGTCGCCGGCTACGGTGCCAAGAAGTAAGCGGCCGGCACCGCCCTTCCAAGACCCCGGGCCCACCGGGGTTTTTTGTTGGCCAAGCGACGGGCATCCGCCGGCCCAAGGTTGGCCCGACCCCTGGTTACCAAGCCGCTTACCCTTCCCTTTCTCTGAGACTTCAACTTACAATCGCCTACCCCGCCCATGCGCCTCCCCAGCCTGCTCCCCGCCCTCTACGCCCTCGCCGCCCTCGCCGCCGAGCCGGTCACCCAACCCCTCTGGAAAGGCGACGCCCCGGAGGGCGACGGGAAGTTTTCCTCCGGCGCCAAGGCACGGCTCACCGTGCATCTGGCCGACAAGCCCAACGGTGCCGCCGTCGTCATCTGCCCGGGCGGCGGCTATGGCGGCTTGGTGGTCGGCGCCGAAGGCCACGGCATCGCCAAGTGGCTCAACCAAAGCGGCATCACCGGGCTCGTCCTCGAGTACCGCCTGCCGGCTGGTCGCGCTTACGTCCCTTTGCTGGACGCCCAGGAGGCGATCAAGACCGCGCGGGCGCGGGCCGCCGACTGGAAAATCGATCCCAAGAAAGTTGGCATCATCGGCTTCTCCGCCGGCGGTCACCTCGCGGCGACGGCGGCGACGCATTTCACACCCGCGACCCGACCCGACTTCGCGATCCTCGTCTACCCCGTGATCACGATGAACGCCGGCACCCATGGCGGCTCCAAGAAAAACCTGCTCGGCCCGACCCCCTCCGATGAACTCGCCAACCTCTTCTCCAACGAGAAACAAGTGACGAAGGATACCCCGCCGACGTTCCTCGCGCACGCGCTCGACGACAAGGCTGTGCCGATCGAGAATAGCCGCCTCTTTTACCAGGCCTGCCAAGCCAAGGGGACGCCTTCCCGGTTGCTCGAACTGCCGAATGGCGGGCACGGTCTCAATGGCTACAAGGGCCCCTCCTGGGACGCCTGGCAGAAGCAGTCCCTCGAATGGCTGCGGGACCTGAAATTCACCCCCTGAGCACGCAACCAACCCGCCCCACCGGTGACTAACCCCTCACCCCCATGCGACTCCCCCTCCTCTTCGGCGCCTGCTGCGCCACCCTCCTGACGGCCCAGGCTGCCGACGCCCCCAAGGCCGCCCCTGCGCCCACGGAGCCGACCTACCTGACGGTTGAGACCGCCGGTCCCGACTTCCTGCTCCAAGGCGAGTATGGTGGCGAGAAGCTAGGCGCCGACGTCATCGCGCTGGGTAAGGACACCTTCCGCCTAGTCCTGCATCAAGGCGGCCTGCCCGGTGCCGGCTGGGATGGCTCCGCTAAGACCGAGGTCGAAGGCAAGCGCCACGGCGAGGGCGTCAGTTTCGTCGGCGCGATCAAGGCCGAGCTCAAGGACGGCACGCTTTCCGGCCAGACCGCCGCCGGCGACGGCTTCGTGCTCAAGCGGGTCGAACGCCATAGCCCGACCGAAGGGGCCAAGGCTCCCGCGGGCGCCATCACCCTCTTCGACGGCAGCAACGCCGACGGTTGGAATGGCGGCCACCTGGACGAACGCAAACTTCTCGCCGCCGGCACGACCTCCAAGCAGGCCTTCCAGGACTTCACGTTACACCTCGAGTTCTTCCTGCCGTTCAAGCCCCTCGGCCGGGGCCAGGGCCGTGCCAACAGCGGCGTCTATGTACAGAACCGCTACGAGGTCCAGGTGCTCGACAGTTTCGGTCTGGCCGGCTTGGACAACGAGTGCGGCGGGGTTTACAAGAACAGCGCCCCGAAGGTGAACATGTGCTTCCCGCCCCTCCAGTGGCAGACCTATGACATGGAGTTCAAGGCGGCGAAGTTCGACGCGGCCGGCAAGAAGACCGCCAACGCCGTCCTAACCGTGAAGCACAACGGCGTGGTCGTCCAAGACCACCTCGAGCTCAAGGGCGCGACCCCCGGTGGCGGCTTCAAGAACGAAGTCCCCGCCCCCGGCCCCTTCCAGCTCCAGGGCCACGGCAACCCCGTCTACTTCCGCAACATCTGGCTCGTTGAGACGAAGTAACCCCGCGGAACACCTCCCAACCAAAAAGCCCCGCAGCACGGGGCTTTTTGGTTGGCCGAAACCCCGACGCTTACTTGGCGTCGAGATCGGTGATCGTGAGGTTCTTGAACCAGCAGGGATCGCCGTGCTCGGTGAGCATCAACTTGCCCTTGCCGGGCGCGAAGCCGACCTTCTTGGCGAACTTGCTCTTGGCGAGGGCGGCCTTCCATTCGTCGGACTTGGTGTCGACGGAGGAGCAGGGCTTACCGTTGAGGAAGTGCTCGATCTTGCCGTCCTTCACGACGACGCGGCTGTGGTTCCACTCGCCGATAGGCTTCAGGACCTTGTCCTTGGCGGAGTCGATGAGGTCGTAGACGCTGCCGGAATTATGCGAGCCGCCGCGCTTGCCGTCGGGGTGCTTGTCGTCGTCGATCATCTGGTACTCGATGCCCAGCCATTCGCCCTTACCCTTGGCGTCCTTGATGCTGGCAACCCAGTACTTGATCCCGTTGTTACCCGCATCGGCGAGCTTCCAATCCCACTCCATCTCGAAGCTGGCGTACTCTTTCTTAGAGATCAGGAAACCCGTGCCCTTCTGGGGGGTGAGGTGGATGACGCCACCGTCCTCGGTGGTCCAGCCAGGGCCGGGCTTACCCCCGTTGCCGTCGGTGAAGTCTTCGAGAGCGAGTTTCTCGGGGGCGGCCGCGAGCAGGGCGCCGGAGGCCAGGAGGGACAGCAGGAGGGCTTTCATGGGGAGGGGCCCACTGTGGGGCGGATCCCGAGCCACTTAAAGCCTGATTTAGGCCGGCGAGCTCCCCAGTTTAATGCGCTTACCATCATAGCACAGGCGGACCGTCGGGAACGTGCGGCGCAGGCGCTCCGTGTACGTCTCGTAATCAATCTGGTAGGTCATGTGCGTGATCAGCGCGCGCTTGGCCCGCAAGGCCACCGCGGCGGCGCAGGCCTCGTCGATGGACAGGTGCGTCGGGTGGTAGTTCGGGCGCAGGCCATCGATCACGGCGAGGTCCACGTCGGCCCCGAGCTCCAAGGCCTCGGGGGTGACTTCCTTGCAGTCGGTGTAATAGGCGAAACGGGCACCGGTGGAGGGCTCCTCGAAGACCAACCCCAGCGTGGACTCGTTACCGTGCGGGAGAATCGTGGAGCGGATGATGCCGCCGCCGGGCAGGACGAGTTTGCGCGGCATCAGGTCGACATCCAAGGCGACGTAGCCGGAGGCGGCCGGGGCCCCGAGCGCGTAAGGGAAGATCGCCTCGATGCGGCGCTGGCCGATCGGCGTCGTGAACACCGGGATCGCCGCCCCGCCTTGATTCGTGCAGAACTGGCGAAGGTCGTCCATCCCGAGGATGTGGTCCGCGTGGCCATGGGTGAGGATGAAGGTGCCGACATCCCGGATGTCGTTGTGCAGGCACTGCAGGCGGAACTCCGGCGCAGCGTCGACCTGGACGTGGTGGCCCTCGATGACAACGTGCACGCTGGTCCGCGTCCGCCAGTTGCGCGGGTTCTTGAGGTCGATGCCGGGATTATCATGGGCGACCAAGGGGACCCCTTGGGACGTGCCGCAGCCCATGATGATGATTTCCATGCCGCCCAACGTGGACGGACCGGCGAAAAAGACAAGCGGTCAGCCGAGCAACGTCTTCATCATCCGTGCGCGGTGCGGGCCGGTGATGGTGTCGTGCAGGGTATGCCGATCGAGCACGGCGTAAAACTCCCGCAACGCTTGCCCAACGATGCCCTTCAACTGACAACTGCCATTGATCGGGCAGGTGTTCGTGGCTGGGTCAAAGCATTCAAGAATCGCGGGTTGCTCCTCCGTCTCCCGGACCAACCGCCCTAGGCGGATTTCCTGCGGGGTGCGGGCCAGCGTGATGCCGCCGTTCCGACCGCGCCGGGTCTCGAGGTAACCCAGTCGGGCCAGCCGTTGCACGACCTTGGCCAGGTGATGCCGGGAAATCCCGTAGGCTTTCGTCACTTCCTCCAGCTGAAACGCCTCCCCCTTGAGCGCCCCATACATGAGCACCCGGAGGGAGTAATCGCTGAAAAGACTGAGCTTCATCAGGCGGGCCCAGCCTGCCCCCTGCGAAAGCCGAGTCAAGGGCACCATTCGGGGCTTGATTTAAACAAGTATTTAAAATACTTGTTATGTCCACATGAGCACTCCCTCCCTCCGGCTCGGCCTTTTCTTGCTCCTCGGCCTGACCGGCTGCGGTCCGAAAGTCGCCGTCACCTCTGTCTATGAAGGTGTCACCTACTCATTCACTGACGAATCCGCGCGGGCCAAATTCCAGGCCGAACGCGAGCAGAGCCTCTACCACCGCCTGGGCGGCAAGGCGGCCATCGAGGCGGCGGTGGATCGCTTCTACGTCAAGGTCCTGGCCGATAAGCGCATCAACCACTTCTTCGAGGACGTCAACATGACGACCCAGCAGCGTAAGCAGAAAGCCTTCCTCTCCGCCGCCTTCGGCAGCCCCGTCGCCTGGAAGGGCAAGGACATGCGCCACGCCCACGAAGACCTCAAACTGACGGAAGCCCACTTCAACGCCGTCGCCGAAGACCTACAGACGACGCTCGAGGAAATGAAGGTCCCACCGCCCTTGATCGCCGAAGTGATGGCCATCGCGGCCAGCACCAAGGACGCCGTCCTCAATCGGAAGCCGACCGGTAAATAAGTTCAGCCCGCCCAGCAGAGCCGCGAAGCCCTTGGATTCGCGGCTTTTTTGCGCCTACCCGCCCACCCCGACCCTTTTCCCGCCCCCGGAGCCTTGCTCACTCTTGCCTCCCGCCCGACCCTCCGTTCTTCTTCCCCTCCCGTGTTCGCCAACCTCACCGAGAAACTCACCAAGGCCCTCCGCGACCTGCGCGGCCTGTCCAAGCTGACCGAGGACAACATCGCCCCCGCCCTCGTCGAGGTGCGCTCGGCCCTGATGTCCGCCGACGTCAATTTCAAGGTCGCCAAGGACTTCACCGAGCGCGTGAAGACCGCCTGTCTCGGCACGGCCGTCGTCGACTCCGTGAATCCCGGCCAGATGGCCGTCAAGGTCGTCTCCGACGAACTCACCAAGCTCCTCGGTGAAGGGGAACGCCCGATTGACCCCCGCCGCCCCCTGCGCGTCCTACTCGTCGGCCTCCAGGGGTCCGGCAAGACCACCAGCGCCGCCAAGCTCGCCAAGCACCTCGTGAAGAAGGAAGGCCTCCGCAAGCCCTCCCTCGTCGCGGCCGACTTGCGCCGCCCCGCGGCCATCGACCAACTCGAGACCCTTGCGAAGAACGAAGGCTTCGACTTCCGCGCCGACCGCACCGCCACCGACGTCGCCGCGATGGTGGGCCGCCTAGTGAAGGAAGCCGAGGCCGCCGCCGCGGACCTCGTCATCGTCGACACCGCCGGCCGCCTGCAGATCGACGGTGACCTGATGGAGGAAGTCCGCCGCGTCCGCGATGCCTTCCAGCCGCACGAGGTCTTCCTCGTCGCCGACGCCGCCCTCGGCCAGCAGGCCGTCGACGTGGCTGCCAAGTTCCACGAATCCACGCCCCTCACCGGCATCATCCTGACCAAGCTCGACGGCGACGCCCGCGGGGGCGCGGCCCTGTCGATGAAGTCCGTCACCGGCGTGCCGATTCGCTACCTGGGCACAGGCGAGAAGTCCTCGGACTTCGACACCTTCCACCCGGACCGCATGGCCCAGCGCATCCTGGGCATGGGCGACGTCGTCTCGCTCGTCGAGAAGGCCCAGGAAGTCGTCGACCATAAGGAGGCCGAACGCCTGGCCGAGAAGATGAAGAAGGCCGACTTCGACCTCGAAGACTTCCTCTCCCAGATGCAGCAGATGAAGAAGATGGGGCCGCTCGGCGACATCATGAAGATGATGCCGGGCATGGGCAACGTGCAGGTCGGTGCCAAGGAGGAGAAGATGCTCGGGAAGACCGAGGCCATCGTGCTCTCCATGACCCGCAAGGAGCGCCGCAACCCCGACATCCTCAACGGCTCCCGCCGACTGCGGATCGCCAAAGGCTCCGGCACCCAGGTCAGCGACGTCAACGCGCTGATCAAGCAGTTCTCCCAGATGCGCGACATGATGCGCATGATGAAGGGCGGCAAGGGCAAGGAACTGATGCGGCGGATGGGCCAGATGGGCGGCGGCCGCGGTGGCATGCCCGGCGGCGGTTTCCCGGGCATGCGCTGATCGCCATGCCCGCCATGCACCCTTTCGACCCCGCCCTGCTGTCGCGCCGCGGCTGGATCTTCGACTGCGATGGCACCCTCGCCGCGTCGATGTGGATCCATCACCGCAGTTGGACCCACATCATCAGCCAGCAACTTGGCCGGCCGTTCGAATTCCCCTGGCCGCTCTTTTGTTCGATGGGCGGCATGTCCGCGGTCGACACATGCAAGCGCCTGAAGGCCGAGTACGGCTTCGACCTCGACGTCGACCGGCTGCTGGCCGACGGGCATGCCTTCCTGGAGGAGCACCTTGAGAAGGACGTCACCGCCCGCCCCGAGGTCGTGAACATCGTGCACCACGTGCGCGGGCTCGGCCATAAGACCGCCGTCGCCTCGGCCGGCCGCAAGGCGCATGTGCACACGACCCTCAACCGGATCGACATCGCGCACCTCTTCGACGCCATCATCACCGCCGAGGACGCCGCGCGCTCCAAGCCGCACCCCGACCTCTTCCTCGCGGCCGCCGCACGCATCGGCGTGGACCCGGCCGACTGCGTCGTCCTCGAGGACAGCCCGCGCGGCAAGGAAGCCGCCGACGCCGCCGGCATGGAATGCATCCTCGTCGAGCCAGCCTGACGCGAGGTAGGGGCAGCACCGCGTGCGGCCCTAGTGACATCCATTCAACCAAGGCACGATACGGTTGTATCCCTGACATTTACTGAACCTTTCGGTGAATAGGGTAAAATCGAGCGAACCATGCATGCTATCCATGCATGACTTGATCGCTCCTCCTTGGAAGGCTTCGCATCCTCTCAACGTTATCATGAAAAAGCAGCACCTCAACGTCCACCCGGGCGAACTGCTCCGCGCGGAATTCCTGACCCCGCTGGGGATCACGGCGTGTCGCGTGGCCAAGGGCGCACGCCTTCCCCACCAGCGCGTCAACGACATCCTCAAAGAGCGTCGCGGTATCACCGCCGAGACCGACCTACATCTCTGCGCCTACCTCGGCCTCGAACCAGGCTACTGGCTGCGCGCTCAGCTCGCCTACGACCTCAGGGAGGCCGTCCAGACTCTAGGGGGTAAAGTGAAGGCCACCGTCAAGCCCCTCCATCCTTAGTCTCCGCCAGACGAAAGTCCAAGGTGCCGATGGTCCGGGGAATGGAACTGGCCAGGATCGCACGGGTCGTTGTCGCCAAAGAGGCCACGTACACCGCGGACTTTCGACGCCAATGCCAGGCCAGATTGAGGTGTCCGTAGACTTCCGCCAAGCCAGTGACGAGCACCCGATCATCGAGATCGGTCGCCGCGACCTGTGAGCGGAGATGAGTCAGCTTAAGCCGCGCTTTTTCCAATTCCTTGATCATCACGGGATTACCCGGAGCCTGCGCCCACCAAGTCCACGGCCGGTACCACCATCGCACCGGCGTCGACGTCTCCTCCGCCCCCTGCCCTTCGATATCTTGGCCTTCAAGCAAGCGTAAGCCCGGGGCCAACCGCGGCACCAGGCAGCACTGCGCCTCAAACTCCTCCTGGGATTCGGCGGCCACCTGCTCGACCGACTTGGATCGATAATGCCAGGCGAGGTTCAGGTGCTCGAGAATATGGCCGAGTCCGATCGCGATCGCGACATCCTCATCTTGGTCAACCCAACGGGTGCGGACCTCGCGCAGCATGCCGTCCAGATGCACCCTCGCCTCATGAAGGTGAAACGATGTCTCCACGCGGGGTATGCCTGGGTCGGACATGACCCAACATTAAGCTGCACCGCCCCCTACGCACCAGAGCGAAAGCAGACCCCTTTAAACGGAGCAGGACGGCCCATGGCCGTCCTGCTTGTTCAAGGGGCCAGTGCTCCCTAGCAGAAGTTACTTCTTCAGTTTGGCGCAGAAGCGGGCGAGACGCTCCAGACCCTGGGCGATGACCTGATCAGAGGTCGCGTAGCTGAGGCGGATATAGCCTTCGGAGCCGAACGCGGAACCCGGGACGACGGCCATCAGCTCTTCCTCGAGCAGGCGGTCGGCAAACTGCGTGGAGGTCAGGCCGAAGGACTTGATGTTCGGGAAGAGGTAGAAGGCGCCCTGCGAGCGATAGCAGGTGAGCCCGGGGATGGCGTTGAGGCCGGCGAGCAGGTTGAGGCGGCGCTTGTCGAAGACCGCGCCCATCTCGGCGAGGGAGGCCTTGGCCTTGTCGGGGTGCTGGTGCACCGCGAGGGCACCGAACTGGGCGAAGGTGGTGGCGTTGGACGAGATCTGGCTCTGCAGGTCGGCCACGGCGGCGGCGAGGGACTTGTCGGAGGCGACCAGGGTACCGAGGCGCCAGCCGGTCATGGAGTAGCTCTTGGCGTAGCCGGAGACGGTGATGGTCAGGCGGGCGGCCTCGGGCGAGAAGGTCGCCGGGCTGCAGGTGGTCTGGCCGTCGTAGACGAGGTTCTCGTAGATCTCGTCGGACATGATCCAGACGTTGGCCTGCACGCAGATGGCCACGAGGGCTTCGAGCTCGGCGCGGGAGTAGACGGCGCCGGTCGGGTTCGACGGGCTGTTGATGATGACCATGCGCGTCTTCGGGGTGAGCGCGGCGGTCAGCTGGGCCGGGGTGATCTTAAAGCCGGTGACGTCCTCGGCGTTGACGACGACGGGCGTGCCGCCGGCGAGTTTCACCATCTCCGGGTAGCTCACCCAATACGGGGCCGGGATGATGACTTCGTCGCCCGCGCTGATCGTAGCGAGGATGGCGAGGTAGCAGGACATCTTGCCACCCGGGGAGACGACGACGTTGGCGTCGGCGATGCCGGTGAAGCCACGGCGGGCGTAGTCCTCGGCGATGGCCTTGCGGAGGGCCGGGATGCCCGGGGTCGGGGCATACTTGGTCTGGCCGTCGGCCAGGGCCTTGGCGCAGGCGTCCTTGACGAACTGCGGGGTGTCGAAGTCGGGCTCGCCGACGCCGAAGCCGACGACGTCCTTGCCGGCGGCCTTGAGGGCCTTGGCCTTGGCATCGACCGCGAGGGTCGGGGACGGGGCGACGTTACGGGCCCAGGAGGAGAGAGCAGGATTCGACATGGCGGAGAAGGCCCAAAAGCAAGGGGAAGCCCTGCGGGAGGCAAGGAAAAGGTTTGAAAACGGGCATAAACGCCCAACCGCGCAGGTGACCTGCCCTTCAGATATCGATGGCGTCGTCGACCGGCTTCGGGCCGCGCGGGCCACCCTGCCCTCCGGCCGGAGGCACGTTCTGCACCGTGGCGGAGAACCCGATAAACCAGGAACCAATGGAGATCACCAGCGGGGCAAGCCAGAAGGAGAAATGCTGGATCCCGAATAACTTGCAGACCAAGGCGAGCATCAGGACGTTTGTCACGTACATCAGGCCGAAGGTCACCAAGGCCTGAGTGACGCGCTGCGGCAGCCGGAGGACCATCAGGAACGGCGCTGAAAGGAGCAAGAGGAAGACCATCACGAAGGGGCGCACGAGCACATTGACGACCCCAAGCCAAATCGCGATCCATAGGCCGTCCCAAGGTTTTTCGTTAAGATCGAGCAAGCCAAGTCGCCAAGCCAGCAGGATGCTGAGCGGCAACGAGAAGATGCGCAGGAGCAGGAGGAGACAACCGAGGCCGGCGGGCATGACGGCGAGCATCCTACCCTAAACCGACGGAGCGTCCAGCGTAACCTGCCCGCCCACACCACCCCGAAATCAACGGGCGTGGCGGACGTCCTCGCCGGAAAGCAGGAAGATCACCTGCTCGGCGATGTTCTTCGAATGGTCGCCGATGCGCTCGAGGGCCTTGGAGATGAAGATCAGCTCCACGTGGGAGGCCGACACCTTGACGGCGTCGCCGGACTTGCCGAAGAGCTGCTCGTAGTTCCGACGGTTCAGGGCATCAATTTCGACGTCTCGTTCGAGCACCAAGCGGGCCTTGGCAAGGTCGCCCTCGATGAAACTGTCCAAGGCCAACCGCAGGACCTCGCAGGCGATGATGCCCTCCTCGGGGACATGCAGGAGATCCTTGAGCGGGCCGCGCTCCGAGATGACGAGGGACCGCTTGGCGATGACCGAGGCTTCGTCGGCGATACGCTCGAGGTCATGGCCGATATCGCGGGCGGCAAGGAGGAGCCGCACATCGCTGCCCATCGGGCCGAAGAGCGTCAGGTAGCGCATGATCTCGCGGTCGACACGCTTCTCAAGCTCGTCGACGCGGTCATCCATACCGCGGACCTGGAGCGCAAGGGCGTCATCGCCGGCCTCGACGGCGCGGAGCACGAGTCGGGTCATATCCAGGGAACGCTCCCCCATCAGGATGAGGTCGTCCCGGAGTTGGCGGAGTTCGTCGTGGAAGAAACGTTGCATGGTCATGTTGGTTTAAAAATCAGCCGAAACGGCCCGAGATGTAGGCCTCGGTTTGGGCCTGTGAAGGGTTCATGAAGATCTTCTCGGTCTTGTCGTACTCGATCAACTTGCCAAGGTAGAAGAACGCGGTGCGGTCCGAGACGCGGGCGGCCTGCTGCATGGAGTGGGTCACGATGACGATGGTGAACTGGGCCTTGAGCTCATGGATGAGCTCCTCGATCTTGCCGGTCGCGATCGGGTCGAGGGCCGAGCAAGGCTCGTCCATCAGCAGAATCTCCGGGCGATTGGCGATGGCGCGGGCGATACAGAGGCGCTGCATCTGGCCACCGGACAGGCCCAGGGCGCTATCCTCGAGGCGATCCTTCACCTCATCCCAGAGGGCGGCCTTGCGCAGGGAGGTCTCGCAGGCCTCCTCGAGCAGGGCGCGATCCTTGACGCCGACGACCCGGAGGGCGTAGACGACATTCTCGAAGATCGACTTGGGGAACGGGTTGGACTTCTGAAAGACCATGCCCACGCGGCGGCGGAGCGAGATGACTTCAAGACCCGGATCGTAGATCGAACGCCCGTTGATCGTGATATCGCCTTCATGCCGGATGCCATCGACCAGGTCGTTCATGCGATTGAGGTTCCGCAAGAGGGTCGATTTACCGCAACCGGAAGGGCCGATGAAGGCCACGACCTGCCGCTCCGGGATTGCCACCGAGATGGCGTCGAGGGCCTTCTTGTCCCCGTACCAGAAACCGAAATCGCGGATACAGATGTAGTCCTGGCGACCTTCGTTGGGGGTGCCGGGGCGGACTTGGATGCGGGAGGGGGTGGGCGGATTCATGGTGATCATCGCGGAAATTAGAAGGAGGCGGTCTTGTAGCGGGCCCGCAGGCGGTTGCGGATGGTGATGGCACCGAGGTTGAGGCAGACGACCAGGACGATGAGGAGCAACGTCGTGGCGAAGACCATGGGGCGAGCGGCATCGGAGTCGGGCGACTGGAAGCCGAGGTCGTAGACATGGAAGCCAAGGTGCATGAACTTTCGGTCTAGATGCAGGAAGGGGGCGGTCCCATCCAGCGGCAAGGTCGGGGCGAGCTTGACCACACCGACGAGCATGAGCGGGGCGACCTCACCGGCGCCACGGGCCATGGCCAGGATCACGCCGGTCAGGATCCCCGGGGCCGAGGCCGGGAGGAGAATCTCGCGGATGGTCTGCCACTTCGAGGCGCCGGTCGCGAGGGAAGCCTCGCGCATGCCACGCGGCACGGCGGCCAAAGCCTCCTCGGTGGCGACAATCACGACGGGCAGGGTCATCAAGGCCAACGTGAGGGAGCACCAGAGCAAGCCACCCGTGCCGAACACCGGCGTATTATTGTTATACTTGAGCTGATCGGAGAAGAAAAGCTGGTCGATCGAGCCGCCGAGGACGTAGACGAAGAAGCCCAGCCCAAAGACGCCGAAGACGATGGACGGGACGCCGGCGAGGTTGTTCACGCTGATACGAACAATCCGCAGGAGGGACCCTTGCTGGGCGTATTCCCGGAGGTAGATCGCCGCGATCACGCCGAACGGGGTCACCAGCAAACTCATGAACACCGTCATGACGAGGGTGCCGAAGATGGCGGGCATCAGCCCCCCTTCGGTGTTGGCCTCGCGCGGCTCACCGAAGATGAACTCGCCCAAGCGGCGGAAGAAAAGCCCCAGCCGATCGGCGAAGCCGAGTCGGTTAGGGAACCACTCGCGCACCACTTGAGCCATCGGGACGATCACCTCGCGCCCGCCGGCCTCGCGGGCGAGGAGCTTGGCGGTCTCACCCGTCGCCTTGATCTGATTGGCCTCGGACTCCAGGGTGGCGTAACGGGCTTCCAGCGCGGTCATCGCGCGGCGAATGGCTTCGGTGGGAGTCTTCTGGTCCTCGGCGCGGCGCAAGTCGACCCGGGTCTGTTCCATCGCCGCGTTGACCTCGCCGATGCGGCCACGATTGATCTCCGTCAACCGCTCCCGCACCCCAGCCCCGGCGGCGACCTCGGCGGCCAGCGCCTCGGCAAAAGCCGGATCGGCGACCTCGACCACGCGGCCGTCGGCTCGGGTCAAACGCACGGGACGGACAAAGGCCGGCCCGTTCTCCATGCGTTCCAGCCCCAGGACGTCGGCGGGAAATTCCTCCGCGCGCACCCGCGACTCATCGACCCAGACATAGGAATGCCCGTTGAGTTCGCGCAGACCCACCTGGTACTGCCGTTCATAGCGAGGGGCGGAGGCCGGGGAACCCGGGCGGATCCGCCGCTGGGCCAATTGCCCGATGAGGCTCGTACCATCATCGAGCCGGACGACGGGGACCGGCGGCGCCCAGAACACCGAAAGGCCGTTCATCAGCACGAGCCCTAACAGGCCGAGCACCATCACTAGGCCGACGATCAACCCGAGGCTGGAAAACCAGACCCAGGGTTCACCGCGCGGGGTGGCGCTGTCTTGATCGGGAAGGGCCATGGCTTAGACGACTTTGTAGCGCTCGCGGAGGCGCTGGCGGAGGACCTCCGCAAGGGTGTTGATCACGAAGGTGAGGAGGAAAAGGCAACAGGCCCCGAGGAAGAGCGCGCGGTAATGGGTATGACCGATGGCGGCTTCGGGTAGTTCGACGGCGATGTTGGCGGAGAGCGTCCGCATGCCGCTGAAGGGATTGGCCTCCATCACCGCGGTGTTACCCGTGGCCATCACGACGATCATCGTCTCGCCGATGGCACGGCCGAACCCGATCATGACGGCGGAGACAATCCCGGAGATGGCCGTCGGGATGACCACGCTCCAGACCGTCTGCCAGCGGCTGGCGCCGAGCGCGAGGGAACCGGACACGAGGGAAGTCGGCACGTTCGACAGGGCGTCCTCGGCGATGGTGAAGACGATCGGGATCACGGCGAACCCCATGACGAAGCCGACCACGAGCGAGTTGCGGGAGTCGTAACTTAGGCCGGTCGTCTGGCGCCACCACTCGCGGAAGTCGGCGATCGGCAAGCCCGTACCGACATCCTTCACCGTGAAACAGGCGGCCTCGACGAAAGGACCGGCCTGCCAGGCGAGCCAGGCGCACAAGGCAACAAAGGGTACCAGCCAAAGGAACTCCATGCCCGGCGCCACCTGTCGGCGCACCCGTTGCGGCAGTTTAGACCAAGCATAACCGGCGAAGATCGCGGCCGGGGCCAGCGCGGCCAAGGCGCATAGCAGGGAGATCAGGCACGGGTCGACCAACGGGGCGAGCCAGAGCCCGGCGAGGAACCCGAGGACAACGGAGGGCAGCGAGGCCATGATCTCCATCCCCGGCTTGACCACTTGGCGGAATTGCGGGCGAAGAAACTGGGAAACGTAGACCGCGGCAGTCAAGGCGATCGGGAGCGCAAAGAGCAAGGCGTAGAAGGTCCCCTTGACCGTACCGTAGAACAAAGGGACGAGGGAATACTTCGCCTCAAACTCATCGGACCCGGCGCTGGACTGCCACTCGTAGGCGGGGCCGGAAGCACCCTCGTACCAGATTTTCCCGAAGTAGGTCGCCCACGAAGATTCTGGGTGGTGGTCTTCAATCTTCCAGCGGAGGAGACGGCCTTGGTCATCCAAGGCCGCGAGGCGGTCATAGTTGCGACCAAAAGCGACCTGCCGAAAACCCTGCGCGCCAGCCTCGCCTTCCCAGCGCAGCGACCCCGTCGTCATATTATGCAGACGCAACTTCCCCCCCGCCAAGGCGAGGTAGCACTTATTGCCTTCGGCGGCGTAGACCCCCTGCCCCACCCCGGGCAAGACGGAGCCTTCATGGATACGGCCCCATCGGCGCAAGCTCTTCCCGTCCGGCTGCAACTGAGGGTAAAGCGACCAGACGTGCTGCTGACCCTCAGCCCCCGTGACGACCAGGGAAACATTACCAAAAATCAAACCCGCCGAAGTTACCCGCGGGTCAGCCGCCCCCGCGAAAGGACGAAAGGATTGCAGGAAAGCGAAGCCCTCGCCTGCCTCGGTATAAGTCCGGACCTCGCCGTCGCGGCGGATCAGCAACAAGGAGTCGGCCGTCGTCGGCACCAACACCTGCTCGAAGTCGACCGTATCAGCTGCGATCGGAAAAGGCTGGCCAGGGGTCACCCGCACCTTCCCCCCGAGGCCCTTGCGCTCCGCGAGACGCAACCCGGTCAGGAGCTCGCGGCCAGCGAGGGACTGACGGACCACAAAAAGTCGCCCACCGCTATTCTTCGCAGCCCAGACATCGAGGCAGGGCGCACCGCCGGCCCCGACCGTCAACGGCTCCGCCGCGTTGACCACGGGCTCGGAACGACGGGTACCAGAGGCATCGTAGGCCAAACGATACGACACGCGAACCTCTTGAACCGCGCCATCCGAGAGCCCGAGCAGGACCAGACCATCGCGCGGGTAAGACCGGACCGCGGTGACCCGGCGCGGGGACACGTTCGGCGACCACTGGAGCACCTTGGCGCCAGTGCGGGAATCCTGGAAGTGCAAGGTGCCGTCGGCCAGACAGACAAAAGGCACCTCGCCATACTCATCTTCGCCAAAAGCGACCGCGCCCGCAGGGAAACGCAGCGGCTCCACGGACTGGACCTTGGCCCCGGCGAACAACGGGAAGATCTGGAAGATCAGGAAGGCAAGCATGCCAAAGACCGCCAAGACCACCCCGATGCCACCGAAGCGGATCAGCCGCCCCATCCAACGGTCGACCGCCAAGGTCATCGGCCGAACGTCGAAACGGGCGGCGTCGACAGGTGACGATTGGTTGTCAATCTTGTCCATTGGGTGTCGATTCGGTGTCGGCTCGGCTTGAAAAGGGAAGGCGGGGAAACCCCGCCCGGTGGACCCGAGACCGCTGCCTTCGCGCTTGATTGACCGACCCCGGAGGGCGTGGCGGCGAAGGCGGCGGTATCGAGACCAGAGTTATTCGGCGCTGTAGTACTTGAGCGCGCTGCGGCCTTCGGCAGCGACGTCCGCCGGGAGCGGGAAGTAGCCGTCCTTGATCGTGATCTCCTGGCCCTGCTTGGACAGGACGAAGGTGATGAACTCGCTGGTGAGCTTGTCCATGTCCTTGCCCGGGGCCTTGTTCACGTAGACATACAGGTAACGGGCCAGCGGGTAGGTACCATTAAGGCAATTTTCGTAGCTGGGCTCGATGAAGGCGTCGCCGTCCTTGATGGTCAGCGGCACCGCGCGGACGCCGGAGGTCTTGTAACCGATGCCGGAGTAACCGACGGCACCGAGGTCGGCGGCAACGCCCTGGACCACGGAAGAGGAACCAGGCTGTTCCTTCACGCTGCTCTTGTAGTCACCGTTCTTCAAGGCGTTGTCCTTGAAGAAGCCGTAGGTACCGGAGGCGGAATTGCGGCCGAAGGCGGAGATGGTCTTTCCGGCGAGGGCGCCGGACGCACCGACCTGCCCCCAGGTGGCGATATCCTGACCGCCACGCTTGCGGGTCGAGGAGAAGATCCCGTCGACCTGGGAGAGGGAGAGCCCCTTAAGGTCGTTATCCTTGTGAACAAAGACGGCGAGGGCATCGATCGCCACGGGGATCTTGGTGGGCTTGTAACCGAACTTACCGGCAAAGCTGGCGGATTCGGAGGACTTCATCTCACGGCTCATCGGACCGACTTGGGCGGCGCCAGAGGTCAGGGCGGGAGGAGCGGTGCCCGAACCCTTACCTTCGACCTGCGTGTTGACGTTGGGGTACTTGGCCTTGAAGCCCTCGGCCCAGAAAGTCATCAGGTTGTTGAGCGTGTCGGAGCCGACCGAGTTGAGGTTACCGGAAACACCGGAAGCGACGGCGTAATCAGGCAACTTGGCGTCAACGGTGACCGGGGCGGCGGCCTGCTGGGCGGAAGCGATGCTCGCAGTGAAGGCGAGCAAGGCGAGGGATCGGAGGGTGTGGTTCATAGGAAGAATGCCAGACCATCATGCCTGACGATTGTTACAGTTTCGTGGCGGGAGCGTGTTACTTACGCAATAGACCCCCTCCCCCGCCCCCCTCTCGAGGGGCCTTATGGTTTGAAATACTCCTTCAAAAGGGCGGCGGAACGGGCAAAAGCCAGCGGCAAGGCCATACCCGCCGCAACCCCGGGCCGTTTGTGCCCAATCTTCGTCACCCAAGCATCCCTCAGAATGATGGCGCTTTGCTGGAGCAACCTCCACTTCGCGGGGTCACCGATGGCAGCGTCGGACTTCCAGCGCATCATCGGCGCCAACTGCGCCCAGACCGCTTGGGCGATGAAGAGGTGCCCTTCCGAACCGGGCTGAAGGTTGTCCTTCGCATAGACGAACTTCGGGTCAGCTCGCTTGGCCGCCGCGACGGCCTCGCGCAGCGACGGGCGAACATCCACGACCAACCAACCCGCCGGGCGCTGCGACACGAGCCACTGGGCGTAGGTCTCCAGGACGCCGTCGTAAACCGGCGGCACCTTCATGTCTGGACCGAAAAGCGGAGGCGTGACGTGCACCACCTTGGCCCCCGCCTTGACGCCGGCGGCATGCAGCCGCAACTGCCCTTCGCGAAAGGCACGCGTGCGTTCGGGGTCGGACGGAAGGTAAAGCCCGTCGTTCATCCCGTAGCAGAGCAACACCAAGGTCGGTTTGACCAAGGCGAGGGCGCGCTCCAGCCGCTCATGCACATCGGGCCGCGCGAAACCACCCCCGGCATGACCAGGCTCGGAGAGACCGCTGGCGGTCTCGCCCGGAAGCGCCGCATTGACGATCGTGACCCGGGCCAGACCGGGCTGTGCCCTGATCCAGGACTCCACGTAGACCGTCCAACCGCAGTTGTAGGCGATGCTGTCACCAAGAATCAGGATGCGCGGCTCCTCCTGGTCGGCCCGCAGCGGCAACCCGGATCCAATAAGGAGGAGAAAAAACACACGCAGCATCCCGACAAGATGACCTTTTCGAACCCAGGCGAGAAGCGCAATCCGGACAAGTTATTAACGGCCGAAGCGCTCGGCCACATTCGACTTCTCCCCGTGACGGAAGACCGCTAGGTTCCCACCCTGGCCTCGCCCATCCACATCAAAGGTGCCCGGACGCACAACCTTAAGTCGGTCGAGCTGCTCCTCCCCCGCAACCAGCTCACCGTCATCACCGGCGTGAGCGGGTCGGGCAAGTCATCCCTGGCCTTCGACACCCTGCATGCGGAGGGCTCCCGTCAGTACCTTGAATCCCTCTCGGCCAAGGCGCGCGGCATGATGGACGCCGTGTCCCGCCCAGACGTCGACTTCATCCGCGGCCTATCCCCGGTCATCGCCATCGCCCAACGGACCGGCGGCAATACCAACCCCCGATCGACAGTGGCGACCCTGACCGAGATCGCCGACCATGCCCGGCCGCTTTGGATCGTGGCCGGGGATCGCACTTGCCTCAAGGACGGCCACCCCGTCCGGCAACGCTCGCTCGATGACAACCTGCTGGCCCTGGCGAAGATTCCCGCGGGCACCCGCCTGATGGTCGCCGCCCCCGTCGCCAAAGACAAGCCATCGGCTCTGCTCGAGACCGTGGCCGACCTCGGCCGCCGGGGCTTTTCGCGCGTTCGGGTAGACGGCAAGGTGGCGACCTTAGAGGAGGCGACGGGGCTGCTGACCGGCCGCGAGTCCAAGCAACTCGACGTGGTCGTGGACCGGATCGTGAGCGGCGAGGATCAACGGAGCCGTCTGGCAGACTCGCTAGAACTGGCCTTCAAGGAGGGCCGTCACCGGGCCTTGGTGCTAGCCGACGATGGGCGCGGCCATTGGACGGAATATGTCCTCTCCTTACACCTGGCCTGCGAGCATTGCGGCCAGACTTACGAGCCGATCCAGCCGAAGGCCCTTTCGCACAATCACCCCGACGGCGCCTGTCCGGACTGCGGCGGACTCGGCCGCCAAATGCGCTTCCAGGAGGGACTCGCGATTCAGGATGAGACGCTGTCATTGCAGGACGGGGTGGTGAAGCCGTGGAAACTAGGCACGCGTAAGGTGCTGATCCGCCGCAACGCCGTGCTCCGCGCGCTCGCCGAGCAGGTGCCGTTCGACCTGCGGACGCCGTGGCGTCAATTACCCGAGGCCACCCGCAAGCTCCTCCTGCATGGCGACGCGGGCCGGACCTTCCAGCTGCCTCCGCCCAAGGGCCGGAAACCCATCGAGATGACCTGGGCGGGGATGTTCCCGGAACTGGAACAAGCCTACCGCACCACGACCGGTGAATCCCTCCGCCAACGCCTTTTACATTACCAATCGGGCTCGGTCTGCGCGTCGTGCCAAGGGCAGCGACTCTCGCCCGCGGCGCTGTCGCTCCGACTCGAGGGCCTGAACCTCGCCGACTTCCTGCGATTGACCATCCCCGAGGCGCTGGCCTTCGCTCAGCGACTCGCCCAGTCCCCGCGCGTCCAACCGATCGAGGAGGCCCGACGCGGTCTGGAGCAACGCCTAGCTTTCCTCCACGACGCCGGCCTGAATTACCTGACCTTGGAGCGCGAGTGCGCGACACTCTCCGGTGGCGAGGCCCAGCGCGTACGACTAGCGACCCAACTCGGACTCGGACTCGTCGGCGTGACCTACGTGCTGGATGAACCAAGCATCGGGTTGCACCCAGCCGACCACCAACGGCTGATCCGCTCAATCCACGGCCTGCGCGACCTCGGCAACACCGTCGTGGTCGTCGAACACGACCGCGACATGATGCTGGCGGCCGACCACCTCATCGAGATGGGCCCAGGCGCCGGGGTCGACGGGGGGCACGTGATCTTCGAAGGAACCCCGAAAGGATGCGCGGCGCACGCGACTTCGCGCACGGGGGCCTACCTCTCCGGACGGGCCGACCTACGATCCTGCCTCACACCAAAACCAGTCGGGAAGAAGTTCCTGATGGTCCGAGGGGCTTCCGAGAATAACCTCAAGCAGGTCGACGCCCGCTTTCCCTTGGGCAACTTGACGGTGGTCTGCGGGGTCTCGGGCTCGGGCAAGAGCACGCTCGCCATCGACATCCTCTCCGCCACGGCGGCCCGCAAGATCAACGGGGCGAAGGTTGTCCCGGGCCGGCATACCGGCATCGAAGGGCTGGACCAAATCCAGGCATTCACGGCGGTGGACCAAGAACCGATCGGGCGGACCCCGCGCTCGAATCCAGCGACCTTCACCGGGATCATGGACCTCCTCCGAGACCTCTGGGCTTCCCTCCCCCTGGCGAAGGCGCGCGGCTACGGGGCCGGACGGTTTAGCTTCAACGTCCGCGGGGGTCGTTGCGAGACATGCGCCGGCGAAGGCTCCGTCGCCCTCGACATGCAATTCCTCGGCGAAACCTTCGTGGAGTGCCCAAGCTGTGCCGGCCGACGCTTCAACCGCGAGACCTTAGAGGTGAGATTCAAAGGCCTGAGCATCGCCGAAGCGCTGGACCTCACGGTGAAAGATGCGGCGGAGTTTTTCCGCGCCCAACCTCGCCTTTCCGACAAGCTCCGGACGCTGGAGGAGGTCGGCCTCGGCTACCTCAAACTCGGCCAACCGGCGAACACGCTCTCCGGAGGCGAAGCCCAACGCCTGAAACTCGCCGCCGAACTCGCCCGACGCGACCATACCGGCCGACTCTACGTCTTGGATGAACCCACCACCGGCCTACACTGGGATGACATCGCCAAACTACTCGCCCTGCTCGGACGGCTGCGTGATGCCGGCGCTACCTTGATCGTGATTGAACACCACCCCGACCTGATCATGGCCGCGGACTGGGTCATGGAGCTCGGCCCTGAAGGCGGAGCTAAGGGCGGTCATCTCATCTACGAGGGAGCCCCTGCCGGACTACTTCGGGCAAAGGGATCTCCGACCGGTTCGGCGCTCAGCCGCCCGTAGGGGAGGGGTTGCTCTGGGCCTGGCGTTCCACGACATCCTCAATCGCAGCGAGCACGGTGCTCAAGCGGGAGGAGTTACCACCGCCATCACTCGGGCTGTCCACCCCAGCCACCGTTACTGGTTCCAAGGGGTAGACCTTGAACTCGCGATCGTAGGCGAGGCGCTCAACAATCGCCCGACGTGTGTTGGCATTCATCGGCTCAATCGAGGTAACGAAGGCCGGGCCGGACTGGGCCAAGCTGACCTGTTCGCCGGTTTTCAGGCGAATGGGATCGGCCGAGGCCCGGGGGGCGAACAAAGTATCCCCCGCAAGACAAGTCACGCGGAGCGGCTCCAAGGGCGGGTTGATGTTCCACTGATAGAGGCCACGTGATTTCAGGTATTGGTCCCCTAGTTGCGTATGGACCACGAAGACATCACTCGGCCCCTGTCGGGGAAGCGTCACGGTGAAGCGGCCCAACTGGGAATTCAGTTCGACGACCGAGCCGCGACTCTCGCTATCAATGAAATGCGCGAACTGGAAGTTGGCTTCACCTTCGACTAAGACGCGGGCGCCATTCGAGAGGGCCACCACCAGTCGACCTTCACCCGCGACCTTCACGCGCGACCCTCGCTTGATCCTGCCACCGCTTTCGGTAACCTGCGAAATACCAAGGGCATCGACCTGCAGCACGGTCCCGACTACTTCGAGCACCTGAATCTCATTACGGGGAACGAGGGCTATCGCCGACGAGGCGGCGAGGAGCAGCACGAGACAAGGACGAAGGGCCGAGGAAAGAAGCCGAAGTAGACGATCGAGGTAGCGCATGCCGAAACTCAGCCAGCCAAGCCCCGCGAAGTCGAATCTCGAGACCTAGTGTTGATTACCCAATAAAAACTAGGGTTAAACCCTAGTCCTGCTTAAAACCTCGTCGCCACCAACGCCGCGCACGCCTTGAGGTCGGCGATCTCCGAATCCATGAAATCATACGGCGAGAGCTTGCCCACGCCCAGGACGCCGAGCACCCGGCCGTCGGCCCCGAGGATCGGGACGGCAAGAGCGCCCTGCACATTTGTTTTCCGGGCATCGGGCTTGGCGACACCGCCGAGGTCTTCCTGTAAATTACAAAGTTGGACCGCCTCCTTGCGCTCCGCGGCGCAGCCCGCGATACCCTTGCCGAAGGGAATGGCGTCGATCTTCGGCAATAACATCGGCAGCACGTGCGGCGGGATGCCTTGGTGGGCGATTAGGCGAAGCAGCCCGGTCTCCGAATCGGTGCGGTGGATCGTGCCAGTCCCGCAGTCGAAAGCACGAGCGACCTGCCCCAACACGGCGGTCCAATCCGGGGTGGCGGTGAGAAGGGCGGCGAGGCCATCGGTGCGGTTTGCCATGGGTAATCAGACAACGCCCTTGGTCATACGTTCCGTGAGCCAGACCAACCCGCCCGCCTCATCGGAGAAATGCCCGTCCAGTTGGGCTTCGAAGGCCTCCTCGAGGATCTGGGAGAACCAGCCCGCGGGCTTGTGCCCCATCGCGATGAGGTGTCGGCCAAGCACGACCCGCTTCGGGGCGGAATCCTTGAGGTGGAGCGCGGCCGCGCGTTCCGCCAACCAGATACCCTGCGGGGAACGCTCGCCTGGCCAGAGCGGCGGCCGCCCCTTGCGGTCGGCGTCGTCGACCCGGACGAGCCGGTCGAGCCGGAGCACCTTATTGGCGAGGCGGCGGACCGCGGCATCGCCGGCCTTGGCCTTGTAGAGTTCATAAGGCTGCGCGTGCCAGCGGACCAACGGCAAGACCGCCTCGATTAATTTCACCTCGCGCGTGATCCGGGCGAGGAAGGCCGGGGCGAGCCGATGGCTTTCCTCCTCATGACCATAGGCATGCCAGCGGTCGTCGTGCGGCTCCTTCTTCGTCGTGGTGGCCTTACCGATGTCATGCAGCAGCACGGCGAGGCCCAAGACGAGGTCCTCCTCCCGGACGCCGACGCGCCCTTGGGCAAAAGCGTCGAGGCAATGGCAGGTATGTGTCCAAGCGCACCCTTCCGGATGCCATTCCGGATCCTGGGGCACGTCGATCATCGCATGCAATTCCGGGTAGAACTTCGTCCACCCGCAGTCGCGGAGAAAGCGTAGCCCAAGCGAGGGCTTCCGGCCACGCAGGAGCAGCTTGGTCCACTCCTCCATCAGCCGTTCCGGCGGAAGGTCGGCCTGGGACAACGTCGCGCACAAGGCCACGGTCTCCGGGGCGACCGTGAACTCGAAGCGAGCGGCGAACTGCATCGCCCGCAACACCCGCAACGGGTCCTCGGCGAATTTGGCGGAGACGTGCCGGAGCACCTTCGCCTCCAGGTCGGCCACCCCGCCCCACGGGTCGATTAGTTCGCCCGTGACGGGATCCCATAAAATCGCGTTGAGCGTGAAATCACGCCGTTCGGCCGCGTCCTTCGGCGTCATCGTCGGGTCGGCCTGCACGTCGAAATCCGTGTGCTTGGCGCCAGTCCGGTTCTCGCGGCGCGGCACCGAGACGTCCACGGGGAGGTCCTTGAGTTTGGTCACGCCGAAAGCCGCGCCGACGGTTACAAGCCCGAACTCACGGCGCAACGCTGACTCGATGGCGCGCGTCCCGAGTCCGTAAACCTCGACGTCGAAATCCGTCACCGGCACACCCATCAGAGCGTCGCGCACGCACCCTCCGACGAAGCAGGGGCGACCGCCGGCCGCACGCAGTAACTCCACCACGCGGCGCAACGGGGTTAACTCGCCATCAAGGCGGATCAAGTCAGGCAGGAGGACGGACACGAAAGGACGCTAACGCGCGGACGGGGCGGGTCGAGTGGGTTCTGGCTAGCCTACCTCAGAGGTTGGTGGTGAAGCCTTCTTTCAGCAACCAAGCCTTGGCCGTCTCCCGACGATCGCCCTGCAGGACGATCTCCCGGCCCTCGAGGACCCCGCCCGTGCCGAGCGACCGCTTCATCTCGCGCAGCAAAGCGTCGCGCATTCGCATTTCCTGCGACTCCAACCAAAGCCCCTTGAGAATCGTGACCTCCTTGCCGCCGCGCCCCGCTCGCTCGTACTGCAGGATAATCTTGCCCAGCTTGGGCTTCGCCTTGATCGGCGCAGGCTTAGGCGGCGGCCCGGGCGGCAGGCCTTGACCGTCGAGCTTATCGAAAGGGTTACCGCTCATGGGCCGCGCCCACAGGTGCCCGCACCGGGTGTACCGCCATCGAGGAAGACGAGCGCCTTCTCGTAGGAACGGCGGCGCAGGTAATGATCCAGGTCACCTGGAAGCCCGGAATCCGCCGTCACGACCTCCGCATCCAGCAAGCGAATGGACTCCAAAACGGCCTCTTTTCCGACCCCCGGCAGGGTCAGGGCGAGCAGGGCTTCGCGGATACGGTGCCGGCGGGCAGGGTCCATGACGGCACACCTTGCGGTCCAAAGGCCTCGCTAGCAAGCCCGTGGGCAGGTTTTCATAGTGGACAAAAGGCACGGTGCTTCCCTATACCCAACCTCCTTTGGACGGATAGCTCAGTTGGTTAGAGCACCTCGTTTACACCGAGGAAGTCGTGGGTTCGAGTCCCTCTCCGTCCACCCTCACCACCATGTCCACCCCGTCCACGCCCATTAAGAAGAAGCACACCCTCTCCGCCCTTGTCGAAAACAAGTTCGGCGTCCTGGCTCGCGTCGCGGGGATGCTCTCAGGTCGAGGCTTTAACATCGAGACCCTGAACGTCGGCCCGACCCACGACCCGGCCTTCTCCCGCATCACCGCCACCGTCGTCGCCGACGACGCCGCCCTCGACCGCTGCGTCAAGGCCCTAGACAAGCTGATCAACGTGATCACCGTGCACGACTTCTCCCGCGAGGAAGTCGACCATGTCGCCCGCGAGCTGATCCTTTGCAAGGTGAAGAGCGACAAGAAGACCCGCTCCGAGATCATCGAGGTCGCCGCGCTCTTCCGCGCCAAAGTCGTCGACGTCGCCCACGACTCCCTCGTCATCGAGTTCACCGGCAACGAGAACAAGATCCGCGCCTTCCTCGACCTGATCGAGCCCTACGGCATCCTCGAAACCGCCCGTACCGGCAACGTCGCCCTGTCCCGCGGCCGCAAAAAGGCCCCCACTCGCTAAACCAACCTCCACCTTTTCCATCCATACCATGCCTGCCAAAGTCTACACCGACAAGGACGCCGATCTCGGCGTGCTTAAGAACAAGACCCTCGCCGTTCTCGGCTTCGGTTCCCAGGGTCACTCCCACGCGATGAACCTTCGCGACAGTGGCCTCAACGTGATCGTCGGCCTCTACAAGGGGTCGAAGTCCGCTGCCGCCGCCAAGAAGAAGGGCTTCAAGGTCTATGAGACCGCCGAGGCCGTCCGTCGCGCCGACGTCATGCTCGTGGGCATCCCCGACATGAAGCAGGCTTCCGTCTGGGAGAAGGACATCGCTCCGAATCTCGGCAAGGGTGGTAAGACCGTCCTCTTCATCCACGGCCTCTCGATCCACTATAAGCTGATCAAGCCCCTCAAGAACGTCGACATCGCCATGGTCGCCCCCAAGGGCCCCGGCCACGTCGTCCGCGCCCAGTACGTCGAAGGCAAGGGCGTCCCCGCCCTCATCGCCATCCAGCAGGACATCTCCGGCAAGGCCACCAAGACCGCCCTCGCTTGGGCCAAGGGCATCGGCTCGACCCGTGCCGGCGTCATCAAGACCTCCTTCAAGGAAGAAGCCGAGACCGACCTCTTCGGCGAACAGGCCGTCCTCTGCGGCGGTGCCTCCGAACTCGTCAAGGTGGGCTATGAAACCCTCGTCGAAGCCGGCTACCAGCCCGAGATGGCCTACTTCGAGTGCTTGCACGAACTGAAGCTCATCGTCGACCTCATGGTCGAGGCGGGCATCTCCGGCATGCGCTTCTCGATCTCCGAGACTGCCAAGTACGGGGACATCACCCGCGGCCCTCGCGTGATCAACAGCTCGTCCCGCAAGGCGATGCGCGAGATCCTCAAGGAAATCCAGTCCGGCAAGTTCACCGCCCAGTGGGTCAAGGAATACAAGGGCGGCCTGAAGAACTACCACAAGCTCCTCAAGCAGGGCGAGAACCACCCGATCGAAAAGACCGGCCAGCGTCTCCGCTCCCTCATGCCCTGGGTGCAGAAGCGCAACATCAAGGGCGCGCAGGCCGAGTACACGACCAAGTAAGCGGTCGCCTCAGGCAAATGAAAGGGCCAGCTTACGCTGGCCCTTTTTCTTTGGCGTGGTCGGTGAACCGACCAGCGATCTTACATAATAATGACCGGGGCGAGCTCGGCGGCGGGCTTCACGGGGGCGGTCTCACCGGTGGTCGCAGGCGCCACCGCGGGGGCGGCCGAGGTGTCCAGTGCCGCTAGTTCCGAACGCAGGGCGTTCAAGGCTCGCTCCCGCAGGGCGACGGCCTGTTGACCAAGGGCCTCGCGCTCCTCGGGGGTGGCCGCCTTGAAAGCGGCGCCCATATCGCGCATCTCCTTCATGATCGCCTGGCCTTCTGGCTTCATCATCCCAGCCATCACGGCGCGCTGCAACCTAGCCTGATCGCCACCGGCAAGTTCCTCGACCATTTTCTTGGTCTCCTCACCGAAAGCCTTGGCCTTCGCCTTGTACTCTTGGCGCGCCGCCTCCTCGTCGCTGGTCGGCTTCGGCGCCTCGGTGACGGCGGGCCGCACCGTCTTGACCTTCAGGACGGGTGCCGGGGCGACCGACTCCTTGACCACGGGCACCGGGGCGGGCACCGCGACGGGCGGGGCGCTGAAAAAACGGGCCCCGAGCAGGCCGACACCGATACCGAGCACAAGAACGAGGAAGACAGTGGTTTTACTCATGGGGGTCAAGATGCCGAAAAGTAACCCCACCGCCATCGCGAAGTTAAGGTCGCCCGCCCAAACGGTTGCTTTTCCAAACCCAATCCCTTGGCTGGGCACACCCCCATGAGAGAGCCCACCCCCGCCCCGGTCGATGTGCATTCAGACGCCTTCCTGACCCGGCTTATGCGTGACCAGCTCAAGCTGTCCATCGCCTGCGCCCTCTGCTTCGCCATCGCGCTGGTCGCCCTCCCGCTGCTGAACTACTTCCAGCCGGAGTTCATGGCGCAACGGGTCTTCGGCTTCACGCTGACTTGGTTGATCCTCGGCGTGCTCTTCTTCCCCTTCGTGTGGATCATCTCCTTCGTCTTTATCCAGCGCTCGATCGCGCTCGAGAACGCCGAAGCCAAGGCCGCCCAGGACGGCCAGCGCAAGTAACATGAGCCCCCTCCTTGCCTTTCTCGCTGCCGAGACGGCCCCCAAGCAGGTCGACCCCTGGATTGCCTTCTTCTCGCTGATCACCGTTGTCGTGACCGTCGGCATGGGCTTCTGGACCGCGGGCAAGTCCAAGAGCGCCGGCGACTTCTTCGTCGCGGGCCGCTCGGTCTCCGTCGGCTGGAACGCTTCCGCCATCTCGGGCGAATACCTTTCCGCCGCTTCCTTTATGGGGGTCGCCGGCATGGTCATGGCCACGGGTTACGACGCCCTCTGGTACCCGGTCTGCTACGCCTGCGGCTACCTGTTCCTCCTGCTCTTCATCGCCGGCCCGCTCCGCCGCTTCGGCGCGTACACCATCCCGGACTTCGCCGAAGGCCGTTACGATTCGCCGGTGTTCCGCAAGATTGCGGTCTGCTTCGTGCTCTTCATCGGTTTCTTCTACACCATGCCGCAGATGAAGGGCGCAGGCACGACGCTCGCCTACATCTTCCCGGGCCTGCCCTACTGGGCCGGCGTCGTGGTCGTCGGCGCCGTGATCACGCTCAACGTCTCGCTCGGCGGCATGAAGGGCATCACACTCGTCCAAGCCTTCCAGTATTGGCTCAAGGTCTTCGCCATCACCCTCCCAATCTTCATCCTCGCCTCGGTCGTCGGCCACTACCAGCAGCACCTCGCCGGCAACAAGACCGCGCAGGAAGCCGCGGCGACCATCCTGCCGGGCATCGAGCGCAAGGCCTTGCCGGCCAAGGCCCCGAAGGACGAGGCCTGGATCGCCCCGTTCGGCAAACTGACCACGAAGGCCGTCGACGCCTCCATCGCGGCGGCGACCACGCCCGAGGCCAAGGCCTCGCTGGAGGCCGTCAAGAAGCCGTATTCCCTCCTCTACACCTACTCGCTCATCATTGCGCTCGTCTGCGGCACCGCCGGCCTACCGCACATCCTCGTCCGCTTCTACACCAACCCCGACGGCGTCGCCGCCAAGCGCACGACGATGTGGGTCATGATCCTCATCGGCGTCTTCTACGTCTTCCCTCCCGTTTACGGCGTGATCGGCCGCTCGCTCACCCCCGAACTCTACGACGCCGTCGGTGCCAAGGGCACGGACAAGGTCGTCCTCGAGCTACCGACGCTGCTCGCCGGACGCGACCACGCGCTCCTCGGCTCCATCCTCTCGGGCATCACCTGCGCCGGCGCCTTCGCCGCGTTCATGTCGACCTTCTCCGGCCTGCTCGTCTCGATGTCCAGCGCCCTCGCGCACGACATCTACGGCCGCATGCTCCGCCCGGACTCCTCGCCCGAACAGCGCCTGAAGGCCTTCAAATGGTCGGCCCTCATCGTCGGCCTCGTCGCCGTCGGCCTAGGGTCGCAGGTCGAAGCGCTGGAAATCAACTTCATGGTCGGCCAGGCCTTCGCCATCGCGGCGGCCAGCTACTTCCCACTCCTCTTCATGAGCGTCTGGTGGCGCGGCATGACCATGCGCGGCGCGGCCACGGGCATGCTTGTCGGCGGGCTCAGCGCGCTGGCCTCCATCTCCCTGACCTCGATCTCCGATGTCGCCGTCGCCAAGGCGAAGAAGCTCGCCGACGCGGCGGAACTCGCGGCCTACTGGGCCGACCACCCGCTGGCCAAGGCCATCGCGGATTACTGGGTCGCGCACCCGCTCGCCCGCATCCTCTGCGAACAGCCCGCCATCTGGGCCGTGGCGCTCTCCATCGGGCTGATGGTCATCGTCTCGAAGGCCACCGCGTCCAGCATCCCGACCGACATCCGGATGAAGATGCTCGTCCTCCACGCCCCCGAGGCCCTCGGCCTCAAGCAGGAGTACATCAAGGAGCACGAAGGCCTCGGCGGGCACTGATTCGCCCGCCCAAATCCGCAGGAGCCGAGGTAAACCTCGGCTTTTTTGCGCGCAGGCTCCCCAAATCCACTTAAGGGCAATAAGTTATTGATTAACGGTAAATAATAGTTGATTAAAATTACCTATTAATCTTTTACCACTAACGCCATGACCAACCCACCCACCCCTACCGACCTCGACCGCCGCATCCGCCGCGCCGGCAAGATCGGACGCTTCCTCTGCAGCACCTTCCTGATCGGCGGCACGCTGCTGGCGCTGCTGCTCCTCGCCACCGCCGCGACCCATCCGGAAGCCCTGGTGAAACTCAACCTGGACAGCAAGCACGGCACCCAGGTGGCGGGGTTCCGGCAGGCGCCGGACAAGCTCCTAGCCCTCTTGGTCGAGAAGCCAGATGAGGTCATGCTCGTCGCCGGGGCCCAGCAGGAAGCCAACAAGTACCAAGACCTCGTCGACCACCCGGAGAAGCGCGGCGGCTTCGTCGCCGTGACCGGCCTGCTCGCGACGCTGATCCTCGGCTTCACGTGGTTACTCCGACAACTCTTCGCCGCTTTCGCCGAAGGACGGGTGATCGACGCCACCAACGCGCGGGTGCTGAAGCGAATCGGGATCGCCCTCCTGGTCTGCGGGTGCCTCGGTCTCAACGCCGGCATCATCTTGGCCGGCCTCCTGATCCTCATCCTCGGGTGGAATCTCCAGCAGGCCCTCGCCCTCCAGGCCGAGCAGGCCCTCGTGATCTAACGACCATGGCCATCATCATCCGCCTGGACGTCGCCCTCGCGCGCCGCAAGATGTCCCTCACCGAGCTGGCCGCAGCCGTCGGCATCACGCTCGCCAACCTCTCGGTACTCAAGACCGGTAAGGCCAAGGCGATCCGCTTCTCCACACTGGAGGCCATCTGCCGGGCCTTGGATTGCCAGCCGGGCGAACTGCTCGAGTTCGCTCCAGCCGCCCCGGCCCTGATTGACGATCACGCCGACTGAAGCGAACCATGGCCCCCTACCTCTTCTCCGTGGCGTTCCTGGTGACGCTGTTCTGGATGGTCGAACACCTCTTCGGCAACAAGCAGGAGCGCCCCTGGTGGCGTCCGCAGGTCTGGACCGATGTCTTCAGCGGCGTGGCCAACGCGTTGCTGTCGAACCCGCTCAACCTCGTCATCATCAGCATCCTGGGCTTTCTGGTGCTGGTGCCGACCGGCATCATCCCGCTCGCGGAACTGCAGGCCGGCAAGTACCGGGGGTTCGGCCCGATCGGCCAGCTGCCCCGCTGGCCGCAGTTCGCCCTGGCCTTCCTGCTGGGCGACTTCCTGCTGTATTGGATCCACCGCTGGTTCCACGGCAAGCGCCTCTGGCGCTTCCATGCGGTCCACCATAGTTCAGAGCAATTGGATTGGCTGAGCGGCGTGCGGGCGCACCCGGTGAACGACGTCGTCGCGAACGCGCTGCTCGTCTTCCCGTTCATCCTGCTGGGCTTCGACCCCGTGGCCGCCGCCGTCGCCGGCCCGGCGCTCGGGGTCTTCGCGTTGCTCGGCCATGCCGATGTCGATTGGGATTGGGGTCCGTTCCGCCATGTCATCGCCTCGCCGGTCTATCACCGCTGGCACCACTCCAAGGACCCGGCAGCCATCGATAAGAACTTCGCGAGTTTCCTGCCGCTCTGGGACATCCTTTTCGGCACGCATTACATGCCCAAGGGCCGGAAGCCGCAGGACTTCGGCATCCACGAGCCCGTCGAACACACGGTACTCGGACTCCTCAAGCATCCTTTCAAGCCGACCTCTGTGGGCTTCGGCGAAACATCGACACGTCCCCCGGACCCGGACAAATCCACCTCGCCGGGAAGTTGAAACTTGGAAGTCGGGCCGGGCGGCGTTTTGCTAGGTGGGTGTCCGCCACCCGCGAGTCATCCGATCGAGCCTTCCGCCTCCTCCAAGGATTCGGCCTGCTCGTCGCCGGCCTGACCTTGGCCACCGGAATCTGGCTGACCGTGCCCGGCAGCCAGGTCTACCTAGGGAACGTCGCCGACCCCTTTGACCGCAAGGTCTTCGCCGCCCTCGCGCTCGGCCTGCCAGGCTGCGCCTGCGGGGTGCTCACCGCTTGGCTCGCCGCCCGCGGACGGCCCTGGGATGGCTTCCGTCTGACCGCCATTGCCTTGGGCTCGCTCAACGCCGCCACCATCGCGGCTTGGGGCGTCATCCACCTCATGAAAAGCGGGGCCATCCGCTTCTGACATGGCCGCGCCGCTCATCCTCGTCACCCGCGGCAGCCCGCTGGCCTTGCAGCAGGCCCGCGATGCGGCGGCGCGTCTGGAAGCCGCGCTCGGCGTGACCACCGAGGTGCGCATCCTGACGACCACCGGCGATCGACAGACGGCCTGGTCGCTGGAGAAACAGGGAGGCAAAGGCTTGTTCACTGCCGAGCTGGAACAGGCGCTGCTGCGCGGCGAGGCTGACCTCGCGGTGCATAGCTCCAAGGACTTGCCAACGGAGATGCCGGTCGGCCTAGAGATCGCGGCCTGCCTGCCCCGCCAAGACCCGCGCGACGTGCTCGTCCGCCGGGTCGACATTCCCACGCCCCGGCTCATCGCGACCGGCAGCCCGCGTCGCCGGGCCCAAGGTCGCCTGACCTTTCCCGAGGCCCAGTGGACCGAGCTGCGCGGCAACGTTGACACCCGCCTGAAGAAACTGGCCATCGGTGACGCTGACGCCTCCTACTTGGCCGCCTCGGGCCTCGATCGCCTCGGCCTCACCGCCTGGGCCGGCCTCACCTTCGAGCGCGTCGACCTGGCCCACATGGTGCCCGCCGCGGGCCAAGGTGCCGTCGCCCTCCAATGCCGCGCCGGTGAGTCCGCACGCTTCGCCGCGGCGGGCTGCGCGCGCACCACGTTTTCCGTGACGGTCGAGCGCCTCTTCCTCGCGAAGCTCGGCGAAGGTTGCCACACGGCCTTCGCCTGCCACCACGCCGCCGACCGCATCAGCCTCTTCCGCGATGACTTCGGCCGCCGGGACGTCGACTTCCCGGCCACTGACCTTCTGGCCGCCGATGCCCTCGCCGATCGTATTCTCCGCGACCTCCGCCTTCGCCTATGAGCAAACTTCCCCTGCGCGACCGCTTGGTCGTCCTCACCCGTCCCGAGGGCCGTAGCGCCGACTGGAAGGCCACCCTCGCCGAGGCCGGCGCCGCCGTGATCGAGCTACCCCTGCTCGAGATCTCCTTTGAGCCAGATGAAGACACCCTAGCCGACGTCCTCGACACGATCGGCGAGTACGACTGGATTATCTTCACCAGCGCCAATGGCGTGCGCGGTTTCTTCGACCGCTTCCTCATGCGCTTTTCCGACATCCGCTCGATCGGCGGCGCGCGCTTCGCCTGCGTGGGCCCGGCGACCGAGAAGGCGCTCCGTTCCTACCACCTCGACGCGGACTTGGTGGCGGCCCAACCCGACGCCGTCGCGCTGGGCCGGGAGTTGATGACTAAGTTCACCGTGGAGAACCAAAAACTCGTCGTCGCCACAGGCAACCTCGCCGACCCCGCCCTGCCTCGCCTCCTCATGGAAGAGGGCCTCGCGATCGTCGACATCCTCAAGGTCTACTCGACCGACCAGAAGTCCATCGCCGAAGCGCCCGAGGCGGCCGAGTTCCGCCGCCGCGGGGCCGACGCCATCGTCTTCGCCAGCCCCTCCGCGGTGGAATCGTTCATGCATCAGGCCGCTTCCCTGCGCCCCGAGGTCGGCGCCCGCCACCCGAAGGTCATCGCCGTCGGCCCGACGACGGCCGACGCCGTGCGCCGGACCGGGATTCCCCTGGGCGCGACCGCCACCGCCCCGACCGCCAAAGCAATCCGCGACGCGATTATCGCCGCGCTCGGATGATCGGCGACGTCACCATCAAGGTCTGCGGCATCACCCGCACCGCCGATGCTGCCGTCATGCTTGCCAGCGGGGCCGACTTCCTGGGCGTCAACGTCTGGCCGGGGTCACCTCGCCACGTGCCCGCGGAACGTCGACCGAGCTTGCTCCGCGAGATTCCGGCCGCCGCGCGCGTGGCCGTGACAGTAAACCCGACGACGGATGAAGTGCGTGGCCTGTTCGCCGAGGGGTTTGCGATGGTGCAGGTGCACTTCGACCCGCAGCTCGCGACTTGCGACCTCCCGAGAATTGCCGCGATAGCCGGGCCGGACCGGCTTTGGTTGGCCCCCAAACTCGCCGATGGCGCCCCCTTCCCCACGGAACTGCTCAATTTTAGCAAAACCTTCCTCCATGACGCCCACTCCCGCCAAGCCTTCGGCGGCACCGGGAAGAAGGGGGACTGGAACCGCTTCCAAAGCCTGCAGGCAAGCCACCCAAGTCAGGTTTGGATCCTCGCCGGGGGGCTGGGTCCCGCCAACGTCAGCGACGCCTACCAGACGGGAGCACGCTTCCTGGACTTGAATAGCGGCATTGAACTCGCCCCCGGACTTAAATCTGCTGAAAAAATGGCCGCCGTGAGCGAGGTCTTGCTCAAAACTAGACAATCGTGAACTTCCGCCCCCCCTCGAGTGACTTGGCACGGGGGGTGCATAAGTGGACTTGCTCAACCGAACGCCTAACCCAACCATATCACCACCACCATGAAGCTCGTCGTCGCCATCATCAAACCCTTCAAACTTGAGGAAGTGAAGGACGCCCTCGCCGAAATCGGCATCGAGGGTATGACCGTCACTGAAGTCAAGGGCTTCGGCCGCCAGAAGGGCCATACGGAAATCTACCGTGGCTCCGAATACACCGTCGACTTCCTCCCCAAGGTGAAGATCGAGGCCGCCGTCGCCGACGAGCAGGTCGAGAAAGCCGTCGCCACCATCTCCAAAGCCGCCCACACCGGCAAGATCGGCGATGGTAAGATCTTCGTCCTCGGCCTCACCGACGTCATCCGCATCCGCACCGGGGAGCGCGGTCCGGCCGCCATCTAAGGCGTCCCCCATTCCCTCGACAAAGGGCGGCCCTCAGTGGTCGCCCTTTTTATTGCTCGGCCCTTACTTCGCCGCCGGGGCTGCCGCGGCCTTCGCGGCGGCCTTGGCCTCAGCGAGCTGCTTGAGCATGCCGGGTGAGTTCCACTTGATCACGTGGTAGGTGGCGGGCGTTTCGCCGGCGTTCCGAATCGCGTGATCGATGCACGAAGCCTGGAAGATGACCGAGCCCGGCCCGAGTTTGACCCACTCGGCGTTGACCAGGGCCTCGACCGTACCCTCCTTGACGATGAGTAGTTCCTCGTCCGCATGCGCATGGGCGGCGTGGGCGGCCTCGCCTTTGTTCAAGGTGGTGACGTGAATCTCCAGTTCATCCAAGGTCGCCGTCGGCCCTTGGCAGACCTTACGGACGGCCCCGACCTTGGTCGGTTTGACCGTCAACTTCTCCCAATCGAAGGCGGCCGAGCTGAGCGCGGGGTTCTGGGATGGCGTGATTTCGAGCTTGGGCTTGACCGGCGTGAAGGTCGTCGCCCCCAACAGGGCGAAGGCGGTGGCCAGCGTGAGGGAGGCGACGGCGAGGTCGCGGCGCGTGAGTCGGGGCATACGTCGTTTCTAGCCCACGGCGTCGGTGAGTAAAGACGACAGACGGCCGTGAACCCCGACGGACCGCTTGCCCTCCGCCACCCGTCCCGCCTAATCTCGCCCCATGCACCGCCCCCTGCGAAGTCTCGCGCCCGCCCTGCTCTGCCTGCTACTGGCCCTGACGGGCTGCGGGCCCAAGGAGGATACGGCGGCCCGCAAGGCCAAGGAAGGCTACCTCATCATCAACAACGCCGCCGAACCCTCCGGCCTCGACCCCCAGGAGGTGACGGGCCTGCTCGAGTCGCGGATCGTCTACTCCCTCTTCGAGGGCCTCGTGAACTACAAGGCCGACGACCTGAGCCCGATCCCAGGCGCCGCGGAGAGTTGGACGAACTCCGCCGACGGCCGGACGTGGACATTCAAGATCCGCCCCGCCGCCCGCTGGTCCAATGGCGACCCGGTCACCGCCCGCGATTTCCTTTTCAGTTATCAGCGCATGCTGCTGCCCAGTTTCGGGGCGGAGTATGCGTCAATGCTGCACTGCGTCCGCGGCGCCAAGGATTTCAACGAAGGCAAGCTCAAGGACTTCGCGCAAGTCGGCTTCCGCGCACCCGATGACCACACGCTCATCATCGAACTCGATAACCCCGTCCCGTACTTCCTCGGCTTGATCTGCCATCACAGCTGGTTGCCCGTGCATCCGCCCACCATTCTGAAGTATGGCAAAATCGACACGCTCAACACACCCTGGACCCGCCCCGGGGCGCTCGTCGGCAACGGCGCCTTCACGCTCGAGACCTGGGAAGTGGCGCGCCGCATCGTCGTGCGACGCAACCCTGGCTACTGGGACGCCAGCAACGTGGGCCTGAACGCCGTCGAGTTCCGCGCCATCACCGAGCTCTACGCCGAGGAGCGGGCCTTTCGCGGCGGCGAGCTACACATCACCGGGTCCGTGCCCCCGCCCAAGGTCGTCAAGTTGCGCGAAACTGGCGCCCCAGAACTGCGGCTGGATCCCTACCTCTCGACCTCCTTCATCCGGGTGAACTGCGAGGTGAAAGGCAATGAGGACGCCCGCAAGGCGCTGGCCGACCCGCGCGTCCGGCGCGCGCTCGGCATGGTCATCGACCGCCAGCAGATCGTCGAAAAGGTGCTGCGCGCCGGGGAGACGCCCGCCCTCAACCTGACCCCGCCCGGCACCGGCGGGTTCGTGGCGCGCGCCCGCTGGCAAGAGGACCGCGCGGAGGCCCGCCGCCTGCTCGCCGCCGCCGGCTACCCGGACGGCAAGGGCCTGCCAAAACTCGAATACCTCTACAATACTTCCGAAGGGTCGCAGAAGGCGGCCGAAGTCTACCAAGAGACCTGGCACCGCGAGCTGGGCATCAAGGTCGAGCTCAAGAACCAGGAATGGAAGGTCTACCTCCGTTCCCTGCACCAGGGGGAATACCAGTTAGCCCGCTCCGCCTGGACCGGCGACTACAACGACCCGAACACGTTCCTCGAGATGTTCATCACGGGCAACGAGCTCAACCAATGCAACTGGAGCGACCCGGAATACGATCGCCTGATCGGCGCCGCGGCCCGCGAGCCCGACCCGGCGAAACGCCACGACTACTTCCAGCAAGCGGAGCAACGCCTGGTCGTGGGCGCTCCGATTATCCCCGTCGCCTTCAATAAGAACAAGTTCCTAATCCGCCCCGAGGTGCAGGGCTGGTACCCGACCCTCATCGACCAGCACCCGCTCAACGCCGTACGCCTCCGCCCCGCGAAAGGAGATTGAAGCCCGCGGCCGAACCCTCACCATCGGTCATCTTCCTATGCGCCCCGTTCTCCTCGCCCTGGCCTGCCTTCTCGCTTTCCCGGACCTCCGCGCCCAGGAAGAGACCAAGCCAGGCAAACTCCCCGAAGACCGAACCTTTGCCAAGCTCCGCGGCATCTCCTACTTCTTTATCGACGTGGTGACCACGGAGACCCGCCCCGAGGACGCGGACCTCCGGAGCGAGATCCGCGACGCCATCGAACTCGAGATGCGCCGCAGCAACATCGTCCCCAAGGAATTTGTTGGCGGCAACTCGGAGACCGCGACCCCACTCCTCACCATCGAGGTCAAGTTCGAGCGCGGCCTCGGCCGCTACGAGGCGGTCATCAACCTGACGATCCGCGACAACGCCACCATCAAGCGCAACAGCGAAGCGGTGCTCGCCGTAACCTATGCGCAGACCAAGAAGGCGGTCGGCTCGTCCGACGGCACGCTGGCCCGCGAAATCAAAGGCCGCAGCCGCGAGCTGGCGATCGAGCTGATCGACGGCCTGAAGAAGCTACAGGGCAAGTAAGCCCGGCCCCGTGGAATTACTCCGAAAGATGCGGGGCGCGGGTGAGTCGCCCCCGCCGCGCTCCCCTTCGTCGGTAATCTTCGCCACCGCCTTGGCCGCCACCGTCGTCATCGGAGGGCTGGCCTACGCAAGCCACGAACTGAAGGTCCTCCTCTTGCTGGGCTCCTTCGCCGCGAGCGCCCTCATCGTCTTCGCCTACCCCGACTCGCCGTTCGCCCAGCCACGCAATGTCCTGCTCGGGCACCTCATCGGCAGCGCCTGCGGACTCGCCTGTGCCCAATGGCTCCCCGGACACTGGTGGGCACCGGCCCTCGCCGTCGGCGCCGCCATTGGCCTGATGAAAGCCACCCGCACGGTCCACCCGCCCGCCTGCTCGAACCCCTTGATTGTCTTCGCGCTCCCCCCGGAGCCCTGGACCTTCCTCCTCTGCCCCACCCTCGCCGGGGCGGCGACCATCGTCGTCATCGCCCTCTTCTACCATAACTTGCGCCGACCGACCCCTTGGCCCAGATACTGGTTCTGACTCCCATGCCCTCCCCCGAAGCTCGCCTCGCCGCCCTCGGCCTCACCCTGCCGACCCCCCCGCCCGCCGCCGGCGCCTATGTCCCGGCCGTGCGCACGGGCAACTTGCTCTACCTCGCCGGAACCCTGCCGATGAAAGACGGCAAGCCCGCTTCCCTCGGCAAGGTCGGTCGCGAGGTAGACCTGACGCAGGCCGCCGACGCCGCCCGCCTTTGCGCGCTCAACGCCCTGGCCAACGCGAAGGTAGCCCTCGGCTCCCTCGACAAGGTCGTCCGGGTCGTGATGGTCCATGGGTTCGTCAACGGTATCGACGGCTTCAGCGATAGCCCCAAGGTGCTCAACGGTGCCTCGGAGTTCCTCCTCGCCGTCTTCGGCGACGCTGGCAAACACGCGCGTGCCGCGGTGTCGGTCAACGGGCTACCCTTCGGCGTCTCTGTCGAAGTGCAGATGGTACTCGAGGTGCGCGACTGATCCCGCTCAACCGTCCGAGACCCCGACCTTCGGGAAATCGATCACGAAGCCTTTGCCCCCGGGGGGTTTGCCGCAGTTGCCGATGCGCGCAACGGCCTGCTTGACCAACTGGGCGAAACGGCTGTCCCGGGGGGCGTCTAACCAGCCGGAGAAAGAGACTCCGCCCAAGGCATCAATCCGCACGGAGACCCCGCAACTACCCGCCGATTCCAGCGAAGCCCCTTCGGCGGCGAGCAGGTCGGTCCAGGCCGATTGGAAGCGGGCCTTCACTTCCCCGGCGTAAAGCTGTCGCTCGGAGGCCGAGCCGCCGTCCCCGCCGTTGTCACCGACGCCATAGTTGCGTCCGAGGGCGACCTTCACGCCGACGATGCTGCCCGCCTTACCGGCCGGACCACCGCCGCTGCGGCCCGGGTTGCTCTTATTGAACGAGTCGAGCGAGATTTTCCGGCTACCCCCGGGGGGGGCTTTACTCGTCACGAGGCTTTCGGACTTGGTGGGCGTGGTCGTCGCCTGGCTGGTCTGCTCGGCGGCCTTTTGCCGGTCCTGTTCGAGCTTCTCAAGGTCGAGTTTCTTAATGTGGATCCGCGGCACGCCGCCGGCGACGCCGCGTTCATCGCCTTGGGCGACGCCATGGGTCTTGCCGATCTGGCCGGGCTTCTTGCCCGGGATACCATCCAAGGTCACGATGAGCGGGTCATGCGCTTCGAGACTTTCGCCCGAGTGACGCGAGGCGAACCAAGATGCCCCGATCAGCACGGCGATAATCCCCGCGTGGACCGCGACCGACCCGATGAACCCTTTGCCTTCGCCGGCCATCTCAGCGGGTCTCGGTATCGAGGCCGACCTTGGTCAGCCCCTTGGCCTTAGCCGTGGAAAGGATGTCGATGATCTTCTGGTAGACCTGAGCCCCGTCGCCGCGGATACGCACGATCGGTTGCTCGGCCTCGGGGAGCGCCGCGATGGAGGTGAACTCCGCCTCCAGCTGCGCTTGCGTGACGACGCGGCTACCGATGGCGAGCTCCCCCTTGGCGGAGAGCGAGACGATGCGGTAGACCACCTTCGTGTCGATCGACTTGCCCGCCCCCTTCTCGGCCTTGGGCAGGTTGATGGCGGTGGTCTGCTCCAGCACCGGCGTGGAGATCATGAAGATGATCAACAAACAGAAACAGAGGTCGAGCATCGGCGTGACGTTCAACTCGTTCATCACGTGCAACCGACCGGGCTTGGAAAAAGAGCGGGCCATGCGCGTTTAGCGGGCGTCTTCCCAACCGGGCAGGCTGGGCGGCGTCTCGGGCGGGAGTGGCGCCACGGGGGTCACCACGGCCGGGAGGGCGCTCGCGGCGGCGGCGGCCCGGCGCAATTGCTCGCGCTCCTGCTGCTGCTCGAAATTACGGCGGGCTTCGCCCTCGAGCTCGAGTTCGACGCGGTCGGCCAGCGAGCTGGCGAAGTTATCGAGTTCGGTCGACATGATCTTCACCTGCGTCAGCAGGTAATTGTAGCCGAAGGTGGCGGGGATCGCGACCAACAGGCCCAGCGTCGTGGTGACGAGCGCGCCGCACACGCCCGGGGCGAGCTGCGCGATGCTGGCCTTTTCGGTCAGCGCGCCGAAGGTGACCATGACCCCCCAGACCGTACCGAGCAGGCCGAGGAACGGGCCGCCGGAGACGAGCGAACTCAGCAACACCATCTTGTCCTCGTACTTGACCATCGTGCGCGAGACGCCGCGTTGGACCGCGTTCTCGACGTGCCCCATGCAGAGCGTCACGTCAGAGGGACGGATCAGCCGTCCCTTGTGCCGCTGGACGGCGGAAACGGCTTCGGCCACCAGGAACTCGTAAGGACCAAGATTGGTCGTGCGCGGGAAATTCAAGGCGACCACGGAAGCTTCGTCGCGCAGCCGACGTTCAAAGGCGTGGTTACGACGACGCAGTTCCTGGACGTCGGACCACTTCTGGATCATCGCGGCCCAACCCAGCAGGGAACAGACGACGAGCACCCCGGCGACGGCGAGCCCCGCGGTGTCCATCTGCTTGAAATACCAGACGACCCCCTTCTCGGTCTCGGCTAAAACCATCATCAGGACGGGAGAAATCATCGCGCCTCAAGGCAATCCGCCCAAGGCACGGCTTCAACCGAAAAGGTTCGCGAAGCGCTTGCGGCCTAGCCGCGAAGTCGCTAGGGTGTGCGGTGATGGTTCCTCGCCCGCCCGCCTGCCAAGGGTGCACCCAGCAGTGCTCCCTCTATATCTCGCTCGTGGCGGGCGGCACGGCCACGCACTTCGCCTGCTGCCAAGGGTGCCCGGTCGTCCAGCAACCCGCGGGCGACGGCGTCCTCCCCTCCTGGGCCCTCGGGGTCCAACTGGCCGTACCCAACCCGCTCGGCCGTAGCCGCTGCCCGACCTGCGGCTTTCGCTGGGCCGACTTCGAACGACTCCATCGCCTGGGATGCCCGACCTGCTACGAAGCCCACGGCCCCGAAGCCTTGGCGACCATCGCGCGCCTCCAGCCCGGGGTCGATCATCAAGGGCGGAGCCCCCATTCCAGCCCCACCGCTCGCCGTGCCCGCCTGACCAAGGCCCAGACCGACCTGCAGGTAGCGGTGGCGGATGAAGATTATGAGGCGGCGGCCGAACTGCGCGACCTGATCCGCGAGTTGCAAACCGGCTTGGGCGAACTGCAGGCCTAACCTTCCGCGTTGCCCGAGGCCGGGGAGCCCTCACGCTGGCCGGGCATGAAGCCCACGGCCCTGCTCACCAACGATGATGGCATCAACACGGCATTCCTGCAGGCTTTAGCCCAGGCCTGCAAGGACGCGGGCTTCCGGGTGCTGGTGGCCGCACCCTCGGGCGAACGCAGCTGGATCGGGCGCGCCTTCAGCCGGCACCACGAGGTGACCTTGGCGGCCTTCCCGGGCATCGGCGATCAGGCCTGGAGCATCGACGGCACCCCCTCGGACTGCGTGAACATCGCCCTCGGCCACCTCCTCCCAGCCATGCCCGATGTGGTGATTTCGGGCCTGAATATCGGCTTTAACGCGACGATGCCCCTTTGCCTGAGCTCGGGCACCTTGGCCGGGGCCACCGAAGGCGCGGCCTGGGGGCTGCCGGCCGTCGCCTGCTCACTGGACTTGGAGCAAGCGGTCTTCGAACGGGTCCACCGAAACTCCACCACCTGCCCTGACGAGATCCGCCCCCACTTGGATACCGCCTGCCGCCACGCCGCTCGCTTCGCCCTCGGCTTGGTCGGTCAACCAGTCACCGGCCTGCATGTCCATAGCCTCAACTACCCCCCGACCGTGACGGAGACGACGCCGATGGAGCGGAGCCACCCCGCCCTCGTCCGACACGGCTCTCTCTTCCAACCGACCCAGCTGGGCTTCGCGTTCGCATGGAATGATGGCGAGAAACTCACCACCGATAAACAATCCGACCTCGCCGTATTAGAGCGAGGCCTGATCAGTCATACGGTCTTCGACTTCGGCGCCACCGCGCCGCTCTAAGCCGACTCAGTGGGTGTGGCCGTGATCGTGGCCATCGCCATGATTATGGTTGTGGTCGTGATGACCTTCGCGCGCGAAGAGCAAAGGCACAAAGACCGTAAGGCCCATGAAGAAAATGGGCGACCATGCACCAAAAAGCCCCTTAGCCTGAAGCAACGGGATAAAGGCCACGAAACCGGCGAGCGTCCACGCGCCAAGATGATTCTGGAAAATCCAGAGACCCTTAAGGCCGGCATCGTTGGCGCGTCGCTGGACGTAGATGGAGAGGAAACCGGAGAAAAAGATGGCCGAGAGGATTAAGAGGAAGATGGCGAAAGGAGCCCAGCCTTCAACGGCGTGGTGGTGAATCTCTTCGGCCTGCTTCTTAACTTCAGGCTCAGCGGCGGCTTCGGCCGCAGCGATAGCGGCCTTCTCGTCGAAAGCCTTGCCCTTGGCGGCGGTCTTGGCCTTAGCCAAGGCCTTATCCACCAGCGCGGCCTTGGCGGCGGCTTCCTTCGCATGGGCGTCAGACTCAGGAAGAGTATGGCTCATGTAATAGTAGGCTCCGACGGAGATGCCGTAGAAGACGACGCCGAGGACGAGGGTATTGATGGCCAGGCCGAGGCGGCCGAGGGGCTTGGTAAGATCCAGCGAGAAGCTCATGGTGCGAAGTCGCAACCTAGGTCGCCCTACCTTTCCTTCAATTCCAAACTTGGAAAACGCTCCGTTCCTCGCCTCATAAGGGCTTCGCCATGGCCCGCCCCCTTCCTGAAACCGTCCTTTTCGACCTCGACGGCACCTTGGTCGACAACTTCGAGGCCATCCACCGCTGCTACGACGACGTGATGAGCATGATGGGTCTCCCGGGCGTGACCTTGGAGCAGATTCGGCGCGCGGTCGGGGGGTCGGTCAACGTCACCGTGGGCAAACTGGCGGGCGAAGCCAACGCGCCCACGGCGACCCGGCTCTTCCGCGAGCACTTTCCTTCGGTCATGTTCCACGGCCTCCGGGTCTACCCAGGCTGCCGGGAACTTCTGGAGACGCTCCGGGCCCAGGGCGTCCGCACCGCTGTCTACACCAACAAGGACGACGCCAACTCCAAGAAGATCATGGAACACCTCGGCCTGGACGACCTCTTTGACGGCATCTACGGGACGAACGCCCACCCGTGGCGCAAGCCTCAGCCGGAGTTCACCCATTACGTCCTGGGGTCGATGCGGGCCGACGCGGCCCAGACGGTGATGGTCGGTGACTCGCCTTTCGACATCGCCACGGCGCGCAACGGCAAGCTGGCGGCCATCCATTGCGTGACGACCGGGAGCCATACCGCTGAGGAATTGGCCCCGCATGCCCCCGACACGGTCCATGCCGACCTCGCCGAGCTTGGCCGGGAAGCCTTCGGCCTGACGTGATTTTGATTTCGCTCCCGGACACGGGCATGATTGGCTGAAAGCATGTCGCCGCCGCGGGAACCGTCACGTGGACCCGAGGTCACCCTCTCGGGCGTGATCGAGCGCATCCTCTGGCTCGACGAGGAGACGCACTTCACCATCGCCGAGCTCGCCCCGGAAGCCGGCGACAAGGTGATCATCCTCGGTAACATGACGGGGCTGCAATGCGGCGAGACGGTCGATGCGACGGGCACCTGGGAGCACCACCCGGCGCACGGCCCGCAACTGCGCGTGAAATCCTTCCAGTCGCGCCTCCCCTCCTCCGTCCACGGCATCCGCAAGTACCTCGGCTCCGGACTCATCAAGGGCATCGGCAAGACCTACGCCGACAAGATCGTCGCGACGTTCGGCGTGCGCACCTTCGACATCATCTCCAACCAGTCGGGGCGCCTGCGCGAGGTCGAAGGCATCGGCCCCGGCCGGGCGAAGTCGATCAAGGCCGCCTGGGAGGAGCAGAAGGCGCTCCGCGAGGTCATGGTCTTTCTGCAGACGTACGGCGTAACGAACGCACTCTGCCTGCGCATCGTCAAGGCCTACGGGCAGGACGCCAAGAAAGTCGTCACCACCGAGCCGTACCGCGTCTGCCGCGAGGTCGAAGGCGTGGGCTTCAAGACGGCGGACAAGATCGCGCGCAACCTCGGGTTGCCGACCGCCGGACCACAGCGCGTCGACGCCGGCCTCCTCCACACCCTCGAAGAACTCGAAGGCGAAGGGCACAGCGCCTTCCCCGACGAAGGGTTGCTCGAACAGGCCACCGCGCTGCTCGAGGTGGACCGCGCCGTGGTGCAGGACCGACTGCGCCGCCTGCTCGACGAACAAGCGGTTGGGTTCCTCGACGTGAAAGGCGTGCGCCTCATGCAGTTACGGCCGCAAGAGAACGCCGAAAAATCCATCGCAGCTTCGATTCGGCGTTTGCTGGCCGGACCCAGCGGGCTCCCCACCATCCAAGCCGACAAGGCCGTGGAATGGGCCCAAGGGCGGGCCGGGTTCGCCTTCTCCGAGGCCCAGTCAGCGGGAGTGAAGATGGCCCTGCTCAACAAGGTCGCCGTGCTCACGGGTGGTCCGGGGACCGGCAAGACGACGATTCTGCGGGCGCTCTGCGACATCCTCACCGCGAAACGGGCGCGGGTGGCGCTCGGCGCCCCGACCGGCCGCGCCGCCAAACGCATGACCGAGGCGACCCGCCTACCCGCGTCGACCATCCATCGCCTGCTCAAGTTCGACCCGGCCGTGGGCGGCTTCACCGCCAACGCCGACGACCCTTTGCACGCCGACTATGTCATCGTCGATGAATCCAGCATGCTGGACACGAAGCTAGCAGCGGCGCTGCTCCGCGCGATTCCCTCGACCGCCCACTTGCTGCTCGTCGGCGACGTCAACCAGTTACCCTCGGTCGGCGCCGGCAACGTGCTCGGCGACCTCATCGAATCAGGTACCGCGGCGGTGACGCGACTGGACACCGTCTTCCGCCAAGGGGCGCGTTCGGGCATCGTCACCGTGGCGCACGGTATCCTGCACGCCGAAACGGCCCCGCCGGAACCGGTCGAGGACCCGGCTCACCTGGATTTCACCCAAGACATCCATTTCGTGAAGGTCGAGGACCCCGAGGCCTGCGTGGCGATGGTCACCAAGCTCTGCTGCGAGATCCTGCCGCGGGCATTACGACTGGATCCCTTACGCGACATCCAAGTGCTGGCCCCGATGCACAAAGGTACCGGTGGCATCCAAGCCTACAACCAGGCCCTCCAGGCCCGCCTGCGCGGCAAGGACGCCAAACCGGGGCGCATCCAACCGGGCGACAAGGTGATCCAGACGCGTAACAACTACGACAAACTCGTCTTCAACGGCGACTTCGGGGTGGTGCTCGGCCAGAACGAGGAAGGCACGCTCCTGATCGACTTCGACGGTGCCCGCATCGAACTCGAGCGCGGCGAGCAAGGCGACCTCCACCTGGCCTACGCGGTGAGCATCCACAAGTCACAGGGGTCGGAGTTCCCCGCGGTGGTCCTGCCCCTGCTGCGCCAGCACAGCATCATGCTCGCCCGTAATCTGATCTACACCGCGGTCACCCGCGGCCGGAAGCAGGTCATCCTGGTCGGCGACCCGACGGCCTACGCGATGGCGGTTCGCAACGCCGCGGACTCGCGGCGCGTGACCAGCCTGCTCCCCCGCCTGAAGCACCTCGAGTGAGCCGGCTCAGACCCGCACCCGGAGCGTGCCGCGGGTGACGCCGAGTTGGTTCAGGACCTTGAGGTCGTTCCAGAGATCGACGCCGGCCAGGCGCCCTTCGAGGAGATCCTGGTACTTCTGCAACGTGCGCGTGACCGTGTCGGCATCCTCGTCGACGAACTCGACGCGGAAACGGCGGACGCCCAGCTTCAGCAGGTCGGTGACATACTCGGCACCCGTCTGCGCCCGCGCGTTGTAGAGGGTATTGCGGCAACCCGCGTCGGCCTTGAGGATATGCTCCGCGCCCACGCGATCGCGCAGTTTGACGCGGTGCTTCTCGCAGGGCCGCCCGCAGTCGCGGTAATCCTTGCCCGAAGAGAGGAAGGCACAGAAGACGCAATGCTCCATATGGAACATCGGCATGTGCTGGTGGATCGTGACCTCGAACCAAGCAGGCGGAGCCGAGCGGAGCAAGGCGGCGAGCTGGCTAGCGTCGAGGTCGTACGAGGCGGTCAGTCCCTCGAGCCCGTGCTGCTCCATGAGCCACTCCGCGGCGAGTCCATTGGCCACATTGAGCGAGAAATCCCCGCGGCGACGCTTCCCCGCGAAGGCGCGCAGGTCATCGTGGTTGCGCGCCAGGTAGCCGTCGGCCTCGCAGGAGAGGACGATCTCGGTGATCCGGTCCTCGCCCTGCTTGTGCACGCGCGGACCCATCGCCCAGAACTCGACCTTCCGGCCGGCTTCCTGCTCATAGGCGCGGACGCGCGCCACCGCGGCGCGGAACTTCTTAGGGTCCTCGAACTCGGCGTAGATCACGCGGGTACCCCAAGCAAGGGCCGGCTCCAACTGCTCCGGCTCGCGAATGACCACGACAATCTGAGACTCCGCGGCCGGCTCCGCGGCCGTCGCCGTGACCGCCGTCGCCGCCGGGGCATAGGGCAGCAAGGTCCAGCGCGGAGGCTCGCGGCGCAGGGCCGTCAGGCGGTCACATAAGTCGCGGCGAAGCCGGTTCAACTCGCTCACCGGCACAATCAACGCCCCTTCGAGGTCCGCCTCCAACCCATCCAGCGCGTAGCCCGTGTCCCCGAGGCGGCCCAGTTGGTCGTTCAGGGAAACCGCGTCCATCGGCCGCTTCTCGGCGACGGCGCACGGCATGCCCGTCTCGCCGGAGACCACATGCCCTTCGCCATCATTGAACTCCACCCGCAACGGTTGGCCGGGACGGCCGATGACCCGGGCGGAAAGCGGCCGGCGGTAGTTGGGCTTCTCGCGATCCCAGGACGCGTGCAGAACCTTATCAAGTTCCTGATCCTTGGTCTTCCAGAGCAAGGCCCCAGGCTGGACACGGCTCCAGTCGATCGCACCCGCGCGATCAAAGCGAACATAGGTGAGGCCGCCGCGGGCGGGCTCGATCCCATGGACGAAACCGCCCTCCTCGCGCTCGGCCGGCTTGCCTTGGTCGAACACCACGCCATCGCCAGGCTTGAGCGGACCCTCCAGACGCAGCGTGACGCCCGGGTGGGCCACATCGACGACCGTTCCAAGAAAAGCCCCGCGCTTCTTGCCGAAACGGGCGTGCACCAACTTCTGGTTATCAACCCCACGCAGCCAGCCGGAGTAAAGGCCGCGCGAGAAGGTCATCTGCATCGGGTAATCCTCCTCCTGACGGACCTGCGCCGCGGCGCGGTCAGCATCGCCCCCGCGGGCCAAGGCGTCCCAAGCCGCATCCACGGCCCGCCGGTAAGCCTTGGTGATCGCGGCCACGTATTCAGGCGACTTCAAGCGACCTTCGATCTTGAGCGAGCGCACCCCGGCGCGGATGAGATCAGGGACCACCTCGATGCCCGCGAGGTCCTGGGGCGAAAGCAGGTAAGCCTTATCGCCCAGCGGCTTCACCGTGCCATCGACCACGAGTTCGTAAGGGAGGCGGCAGGCTTGGGCGCATTCGCCGCGATTCGCCGAGCGACCACCCAACGACTCGCTCGTCAGGCATTGCCCCGAATAGGCCACGCACAACGCGCCGTGCACGAAGACCTCAAGGTCAAGCGGAGCCCCTTGCGCCCCTTGCTCCGCCTGCAGGTTGCGCATCTCGGGCAACGAGACCTCACGACCGAGCACCGCCAGCGAAGCGCCGAGCGAGCGGGCGAAATCGACGCCGGCCGCGCTCGTCACGGTCATCTGGGTCGAGGCGTGGATGGGGAAGTCCGGAGAAATCCGGCGAATCAGCCGGCAGATACCGGCATCCTGCACGATAGCGGCGTCGACCCCGGCGGCGATGATCGCGCGTAGGGTGCGCGCGGCTTCGGCCAGTTCCTCGGGGAAGATCAATGTATTGAAGGTGACGTACCCCTTGACCCCGCGGCCGTGCAGGTAGGCCATGAGTTCCGGCAAGTCGGCCTCCTCGAAATTCTTGGCGCGGACCCGGGCATTGAAGCGCCCGACCCCGAAGAAGACGGCGTCGGCCCCGTTCTCGACGGCGGCCTTGACGCAATCCCACTCCCCGGCGGGCGCCAGGACCTCGGGTTTGCGGAGTCCGCTGCTACCGGAAACGACGGCCATGCCTCCATCAAGGGGCCTCCGCCCCGGGAGGGAAGCGGGAAGTTCGCCCGCCGACCGAAACCCGGGCCTGCTTCCTGGGTTGCCCCGGCCCCCGCGGGTCGTTTGATGGACGCATGGCCGACAAACTCGAGGAAATCTTCCGGATGCAGGAAGCGCTCAACCAGCGCATTGGCGTCGAAACCAAGGGCATGACCGAGGAAGAAAAGATCAAGTGGACGCTCAATTACCTCCGCGCCATGCAGCAGGAGATGGCCGAGCTCACGGACTCCGTACCCTGGAAGTGGTGGGCCAAGTACCAGAAGTTCGACGAGCAGAACGCCCGGGTCGAGGTGATCGACCTCTTCCACTTCCTCATCTCCATCGCCCAGGTGCTCGGCATGTCCTCCGAGGACGTCTACCAGGCCTACCTGAAGAAGAACGCCGTCAACCACCAGCGGCAGGATGCGGGCTACGTGCAGAAGGACGAGAACGACTCGCGCCACATCTAACCTTCCCCGCTATGCGTCCCCTCCCCCGCCGCCGCGCCGGCTTCACCTTGATCGAGCTCTTGATGGTCATCGCGATCATCATGATCCTCGCGACCGCTACCCTCGGCATCTACAAAGGAGTGACCAATACCCGCATGAAGGCCCGCGGCCGCGGCGAGATCCAGCGCATCGTCATCGCCTGCGAGAACTTCAAGAAAATCTACGGCGACTTCCCTTGCGCCAACCAGACGACCTCCGCCAGCAATGCCGCCAACCAGACGAGCTACCGCACGGACCTGTTCGACCAGCTCAGCGGCCGCCGGGTGCTCTACAACCACCAGCTCACCACGGGGGGCTTCGCGGTGGAGCTCTGGCCTTACAACTCCAACATCTTGCCCAATGGTACCAGCCGGAAGATGAAGCCCTTCATCACCTTGGACGACATCACCGTCTACGCCAACGTCTCCTCGGGCACGCCCACCGATGCGAAGCCCGCCGACCTCGCCAACATCAACGCCACCCTCGACTTGCGCGACCCGTGGGGTAACCCCTACGAATACCGCTATCGCATCCTCGGCTCCATCAACGTTTCCATCCAAAACCTGACCACCGGCGGCTTCACGGGCAACTACGCCGCCTGGATGTCCTCCAATTTCGTGCTCGTCAGCTGCGGCCCCAATTTCGCCGCGCCTAAGGTCGAGGGCGGTCAACCCGAGTTCCTCGAGTACTTCGACCCGAGCGGTACTAGCCCGATGGTCAAGTCGGGGATTATTCCGGCGACCTACTTCGACGATGCCGACCCGGCGCCCCTGCGCTCGGACAACCTCGTCAACTGGGCGAACTGATCGCCGATGGGCGGACGACGCGAGCCAAGGTGGCCGCGATTAACCAAGCGACCGCGGCCGTGGCCAGCGTGTGCGAGAGGAAGTGCTCACCGCGGGCAATCTGGTAGAGCCCCATGGCGCCGCCATAAGCCAAGCCGATGAGTAGACCCCGCAGGCGGGAGCCCGGGGCATCCCAGGCGAAGGCCAGGGCGAGCAAAGCGAAACCACCGCTCGCGTGGCCGGCCGGGAACGCGTGGCTGGGGTAACCCAACGGCTTGACGTCAAAAAGCAGGAGGTGCGGCCAGGCATTCGGTGCGACCGCCCCATAGACCTGCAGGTCCCGCGGCGTGGCCATGTGCGTCACGCTGCGCAGTTGCGTACAGACCACGGCGATCACCGCCAAGCAAAGGAAGAGGTAGGCCGCCCGGCGACGCCCCATCCCCGCGGGCGCTAGCGCGGGCACCGCCATGACCCAGAGGAGCCAAAGGGCGAAGGCGTAGAGGGCGACCTTCGGACCAGTGTAGGCCAGTTGATGAAACCAACCGGCGTCCTTCGGGATGAGCCAGTCGCGACCGTCCCAGAACCAAGCCTGGACCTGAAAGTCGAGCCACTCGCCACCGGTGCCATGAAAGCCAAAGAAACCGAGCACGCCCGCGAGGGCCAAGGCGGGCAGGAGGACCGACGGGCGGTCAGCGCGCAGGGTTGGCGAGTCCACCTCGATTGAAGAGTTCATCCGTGCCTTGGTAGTACTGAATCGCCTCCGCCGCGGCGTCCGCATCCAGTGAAGTCAAGGGCACCAAAGTACCCGTCGCGAGGTCGGCCCGGAACTGAGCGACCTGCCGGACCGGCTTCAACACGGTCAGCAGCCCGTCGGGACGCAGGACCGCGACTTTCTGGTAGTTGCTGATGAAGGCCCGCGGACGATACCCGGGGGCGAGGACATCGGCCCCGACGAAGCGTCCCGCATAAGGCAGCTTCAGCAGACCCAGCAGGGTCGGTACTAAGTCGATCTGGCTCATCATGTCATCGACCTTACGCGCCGGCAATAAACCGGGCGCCCAGATGAAGAGCGGGATCTCGTACTTCTTGATTTCGAGTTCACGCTTGCCGGCGACCGAGGCGCAATGGTCGGCGACGATGACGAAGACGGTATCCTTGAACCACGGCTTGGCGGCGGCCTGGCGAAGGAAGGCCCCGATGGCATAATCCGTGTAGGCGACCCCACCCGGGCGATCGCGCAGTTCCGGCCGGATTTTCCCCGCCGGCCAAGTGTAGGGCCGGTGGTTCGAAGTCGTCATGATGAAGTGGTGGAACGGCTTGCCGGCCGCATGCGCCTCATCCGCCTCCGCCATCGACCAGTTAAAGGCATCCTCGTCGCAGGCCCCCCAGGCATTGCCAAAACTCACCGACCGACCTGCCTTGAGCGCCGCGGGCTGGTCGACGATGCGATACCCGTTGGCCCCGAAGAAATAACTCATGTTATCGAAGAACCCGTCGCCCCCATAGATGAAGGCCGTGTCATACCCCTGGGCGGCCAAGGCAGACCCCAAGGTCGAAAGGTTCTCGCAACCCTTACGGCGCAGGACCGACTGCCCCGGGATGGGCGGGATCGACAGGGTGAGCGCCTCCATCCCTCGGACCGTGCGAGTGCCCCCCGCGTAGCAATGGGTGAACCACAAGGACTCCTGGGAAATGCGGTCGAGGTTCGGGGTCAGTCCGAATTTACCGTAGTCGGTGCGATCCTCCTCGTCGTTGACGCCGTAGCAGCCCAGGAACTTGGCGCTCAGGCTTTCTACCGTGATCTGGATGACGTTCAGCTTGCGGGCACCGGGCGTCCCGGCGACCTTGCGGAGGATGTCGCTAGGCTTGCTCGGGTCGAGCGGAGCCCCTTGCTGGCTCAAGCGGGCCGCCAGTTCTGGCACCACGCTCTCCCGGGAGGGATAGAATCGCTTCCAGTCCAATTGATTGGCCCAGAACGCGGCGAGAAAGGCGTACTCGCCGTTCTTGGCAATCTCGGTGTCGTAGCTATTGGCCCAGCTCGGCTGGGGGTCGCCCATGTGCCGGAGCCCGGCCGTGAGGCGCTCGCCGAAAGAGCTGTGGATGGGCGAGGCGACCTTGAGGTCATGCCGTCCCGTCGCGTACGCGACCCCCAGCAGCAAGATGAATGGAGCCAGCAGGCCGACGAGGGTACGCCAGCGGGGCGAGGTATCGGTGGCGGCTCCCGCATGCCAGGCCGCGGTCAGCCCAAGGCGGCGCCAGAGCAGGTAGGCGCCGAAAGCTAGGAGGGCGACGGCCGCGGCGATCAAAGGCAGGTTGTAGGACTCCTTGATGTTCTTCACGACTTCGGTCGTGTACACGAGGTAGTCCACCGCGATGAAGTTGAAGCGGACGCCGAACTCCTCCCAGAACAAGATTTCGGAGATCTTCCAGAAGCTGAAGAGGAAAGCCCCGAAGGTCCAGGCGACCACGAGAGGGAAGCGCCAGAAACGCGTCGGCCAGAAGGTTGCTAGCAGGCCGAGCGGAAGGGTGAGGAACCAAGCCATCACGACATCGAAGGCGAAGCCCACGAACAAAGCACCGAAGGTCGCGAGGCCCCAAGAGACCCCGCCGGCGCTGGCCACCAGGAAGCCGAGGCGGAGTAGACTGCCGAGGAGCACATAGGTGAGGGCGAGGAGCACGGTGCCTCCCTGCCGAGAGCCGACGGTGCGCGAGAACAAGGCTTTCACTCAGGTAATATGCTTAAACCGCGCCCACCTGGGCGAGGATATTCACGCCGGACATGGCCGCGGGCTGGTTACCTCTCCGGCACCTCATCGACACCCGAGCCGCCCCACGGGTGGCAACGGCAGAGGCGTTTCGTCGCGAGCCAAGTGCCGCGGAATAGTCCGAAACGGGCCAGGCTGGTCGCCGCATAAGCCGAGCAAGTCGGGGCAAACCGACAACCCGAGCCCGGCGCGATCGCGTGCAAGGGACGGGAAAGCCAACGCTGGTAGCCGCGCACCAACCACAGGGCCGGGCGGGCGGCCCAAGACGGACGTTCTTCGCTCATGCGACGGGGCCGGCGGCCTTAGCCTGAATCCGCGCCGCCGCCTCGATGAAGACCTTACGCAGGTCGGCAAGGCGCCGACGCAAGAGGCCCGAGCGAATCACCAGCACGACTTCCCACCCGGGAGGGAACGGCGCCGGGTCGGTCCGGAAAAGCTCCCGGGCCAGACGCTTGGCCCGGTTGCGATCGACGGCCAAGCGCAGTGACTTCTTGGCCGCGATGACGGCGAACCGGGTGGGGCCACCGCCCTCGGTTCGCTTGAAATTCAAAAGAAAAGGCCCGCAGTCGAGCCGCGAGCCAGTGTTGCGGATGCGGGCGAAATCGGCCGAGGCACGAATCCGGCGCTCCCGCGGGAGACGCATGGGTCTTACGAGGCGCCGAGGCGCTTACGACCGATGCTGCGACGGTTGGCGAGAACCTTGCGACCACCGGCAGTCTTAGAGCGGGCGCGGAAGCCGCACTTACGGGCGCGGGAGATCTTGGAAGGGCGGTAGGTGGGCTGCATGGCGTTTGAAGGCCACAGCCAAGGGCACCCCTCGGGGGGTGTCAAGCCTCACGCTTCCCGGCTTGGCAGACGGCCCAAGACGGGAAAGATGCCTAAATGTCCTCTGTACCCGGCAAGCTCCGGCCCGTCCCGCCGAGGGCCTACTTGAACCCGGATTTCATGCTCAGCCCTCAGGCCCGGACCATCCGGGTCATGGCCGAGCTGATGGAGCCGCACCTCCGCTTCAAGAAATACGGGGTCCGGAACACCGTCGTGATGTTCGGTTCGGCCCGCACGATGACCCCCGAGCGTGCGCAGCGGGAGCTAGCCGAAGCCAAGGCGCTCCCCCAGTCGGGCGAGTGCACCGGGGCCGAATGCGCCCTGCGATTGCGGGTCGCCGAAATCAACCTCCGCTCCTCCGTCTACTACGAGGCTTGCCGCGAACTTGCCTACGAGATGACCAAGTGGTCCATGTCGCTGCCCGAGTGGCAACGCTTCCTCGTCTGTTCCGGCGGCGGACCTGGCATCATGGAAGCGGCCAACCAAGGGGCGCATCAAGCCGGCGGCCGCTCCGTCGGCCTGGGCATCGCCCTCCCCTTCGAGCAGGAACACAACCCCTACATCACGCCCGAACTCGACCTTGAGTTCCACTACTTCTTCGTCCGCAAGTATTGGTTCCTCTACCTCGCCAAGGCGCTCGTGGCTTTCCCCGGCGGCTTCGGCACGTTCGACGAGCTGTTCGAGATGCTCACGCTGATCCAGACCGGCAAGACCAAGAAGCACTTCCCGGTGCTGCTCTTCGGCTCGGCCTTCTGGAAGAGCGCGGTGAACTTCGAGACGTTCCATGAGTGGGGCATGGTCTCGCCCGAGGACCGCGACCTCTACATCCACGTCGACTCCGTGCAGGAAGCGCGCGACCTGCTAATCGGGATTATCACCGAGAAATACCTACAGGGGGACGACCCTGGCCATGACTGAAGCCCTCGGCATCGCCTGGACGACCTTGCCCTCGCGCGAGGAGGCGGACCGCCTCGCCGCCGATGCGGTGGCCGCGGGCCTCGCCGCCTGCGCTCAAGTCGACGGCCCCATCCGCTCGCATTTCACCTGGGAAGGTCGCACCCAAGCGGAGGACGAGTTCCGACTGACCTTCAAATTCGCCCTCACCAAGGCCCGCGACCTCGAAACCTGGGTCCACGCCCGACACCCCTACGCCGTGCCGCAATGGCTCGGCATCCACACCGACTTCGCCTCGGCGGGTTACCGCGCCTGGGTCCAGGGCATTCGCTGATCCATGGATAAATCGACCGAAGCCATCCTCGCCTTCGCCCTCGGCCTCTGTGTGCTGGCGGCGTGGTACGGGGAATTCCGGCTCCGCCGGAAAACGGGCGCGACCGAAGGTTTCTGGCCCGGCACGACGCTGGCACCGGCCGCGGCGTACTTCATGGCGGCGTCCGGTGCTCTGCTTATCACGATCGCGGAAGCAGGCGTGGAGACGCGCCTCGACGTATCGACGACCCAATCCCATTTACCGCTGATCGCGCTGCTGGGCCTCATCGGCGCGGCGGTGACGGAGGAAGCCGTCTTCCGCGGCTTCGCGGCGCCGAGTCACTTCTCCGGACGTAAGTTGCTTTGCCTGATCCTCGGCGGCTCCGCCGTCTTCGCCGCGCTCCACATCGACTTCCTCGACTTCAATCCTCACGACGAGAAACAGGTGATCACGCTGCTCTTCGAGTTCGTGACGGCGGTCTGGCTCTACTTCGCTCGCTTCAACCCGCTGAACCCGACCCGCTCCCTGCTGCCCTGCTTTATGGGTCATATCGTTCGTAACCTTGCGGTCTTTGGGACTAAATGGGCCCAAGGTTTCGTAAACTAGAGAGTCAAAAAGTCCTTATCGGCAAAACCGTTGCAACCCGAGCACGCCTCGGCTGTCTTGGAAGGCCCCCATGAGCCTCCCTGAACAGAACTCCCGTCGCGACTTCCTCAAGTTCGGTGCCCTTGCCGGCGTCGGCCTCGGCCTCAATGCGTTGCCCTCCGCCGGCGCCGCGCCCGACCCCAAAGCCCTCAAACTACAAGGCCATGATGAAATCTCGGTGACCCGTCCCCGCCCCGCCGGCAATAAGCCGGTCTGGGACCTGCAGACCAAGCCCCTGCCGAAGGTGCGCTGCGCGTTCATCGGCCTCTCCCGCGGCATGACCCACGTCAACTCCGCGGTCAACATCGACTTCGCCGAAGTGGTGGCGGTCTGCGACCTCAAGCCCGAGCGCGCCAAGCGGGCCTTCGACCTCGTGAAGACGAAGACCGGCAAGGAGCCGGTCGTCTACACCGACACCGAGGATGCCTGGGAAAAGATGGTCGCCCGGGATGACATCGACGTGGTCTACATCGCCACCCCTTGGGAATGGCACGTGCCGATGGCGCTCAAGGCCATGGAGTGCGGCAAGCACGCCTTCATCGAGGTGTCCGCCGCCGTCTCGGTGGACGAATGCTGGAAACTGGTCGACACCGCAGAGAAGACCCAGCGCCACTGCGCGATCATCGAGAACTGCTGCTACGGCGAAGAGGAGCTCTTCGTCCTGCACATGGCCCGCCAAGGCCTCTTCGGCGAACTCAAGCATGCCGAGTGCGCCTACATCCACAACCTCTCGCAGGACGTGCTCTGGAGCCTCGGCAGCGAAGGCGGCTGGCGCCGCAACTACCACACCTTCATGGACGGCAACCTGTACCCTACCCACGGCCTCGGCCCGGTGGCGCAGTACTTGGGCATCGGCCGCGGCGACGCCTTCAAGTTCGTGGTCTCCGTCTCCTCGCCCGAGCGCAACCTCACCGAATACCGCGACCGCAAGAACCCGAACGGCGGCAAGCACAAGGACGAGAAATACGTCTGCGGTGACATGAACACGTCGATCATCAAGACGCAGCTGGGCCGGACCATCATGATCCAACACGACGTGGTGAGCCCCCGCCCCTACTCGCGCATCAACGCCCTGTGCGGCTCCAAGGCGACTTTCTTCGGCTACCCGGGCCGCCTCGCCGTCGATGCGTCGAGCGACCACCCCTCGGTCAAGGGCCTGAAGCTCAACGCCCACAGCTGGCTGGAGAAGGAGAAGCTCGACGCCTTCATGAAGGCCAACCAGCACCCGCTCATCAAGAAGGTCGGCGAGTCGGCCAAGAAGGTCGGCGGCCACGGCGGCATGGACCATGTGATGAACTTCCGCATGCTCGACTGCCTGCGCCAAGGCATCACCCCAGACATGACCGTGTACGACGCGGCCGACTGGTCCTCGATCCTCGAGATTTCCGTCCGCTCCGTGAAAGACGGCTCGATGCCGATTCAGTGCCCCGACTTCACCCGCGGCGGCTGGCAGGGCATCAAGCCCCTCGGCATCGTCTCCTAAACCGACCGACGAGCCTCACCGCGAAGACCCGACCCCGCGGCCGGGTCTTTTTTTTTGCAGGTTGCCTGCCCCCATCGCCGGAGGAAGACTGCCCTGTGGCTTCGCCCGCCGATCTCGCCGCCTGGACCGCCGGGCTCGTCACCTTCTCCGGGGAGGAAACGGAACAGGCCGCCGCGGCCTTCGCGCGCCTGCTGCCACCCGACACGGTGCTGGCACTCGCGGGCGACCTCGGGGCGGGCAAGACGACCTTCGTACGCGGGTTGGTCCGCGGGCTCGGCGTGACGGGCGACATCACCAGCCCGTCCTTCGCCCTACTCAACGTGCACCAAGGCGACCGGCAGGTCTTCCATGTCGACGCCTACCGGCTCACGCGCCCGGAGGGCTTCGATGAACTGCTCATCTGGGAGTTCGCCCAGTCGCCTTGGAACGTGCTCGTGGAATGGCCCGAACGCGTGGCCGGCCGCCTGCCGCGGGGCCATTGGACGATGAAGGCCGCCCTCCTCACGGAAGGCGGCCATCGGTACACGTTGGTCCGGCCGGATTAAGGCGGCGGCTTACGAGTTACGCTTACGCTCGTTCTCCGTCAGCCAGCGCTTGCGCATGCGGATGAAGTTCGGCGTGATCTCGACCAGCTCGTCGGACTCGATGTACTCGAGGCAAGCCTCGAGGGACATCTGGCGCATCGGCTTGATTTTGGCGGCGTCATCGGAACCGGAAGCGCGCACGTTCGAGAGCTTCTTGTTGATGACGAGGTTGATCTCGAGGTCGTTATCCTTGCAATGCTCGCCGACAACCTGCCCCTGATAGATCTCGTCGGTCGGCTTCACGAAGAAGTCACCGCGGTCGTACAGGCGGTCGAGGGAGTAGGCGGTGACGGCACCGCCCTCGCCGCCGATCATCACGCCAGCGGCGCGGTGCGGGGCCTCGCCCTTGACGGGCTCGTAGCCAAGGAGGTTGTGGTACATGACGGCATCGCCACGGGTGGTGGTGAGCATCAGGGTGCGCAGACCGAAGAGAGCACGTGACGGGACCTTGAATTCCATGTGGATCCAGCCGCTGGTGCCGGCCTTGGCATCCATCGAGCGGAGTTCGCCCCGACGGCCGAGGACCAAGGACATCACGTCGCTCTGGGAGGCCTCCGGGCAGTCGACGGCCAAGGTCTCGACAGGCTCGCACTCGACGCCGTCGATCTGTTTCATGATCACGGTGGGCTTGCCCACGGAGAGTTCGTAGCCTTCGCGGCGCATCGTCTCGATGAGCACGCCGAGGTGCATCAGGCCGCGGCCGGAGACCTTCCAGGAGTCATCCCCCGTGACGCGGTCGACGCGGAGGGCGACGTTCTTCTCAAGTTCCTTGATAAGGCGCTCGCCGACCTGACGGCCGGTGACGAACTTGCCGTCCCGACCAGCGAAGGGGGAATCGTTGACGCGGAAGGCCATCGTCACGGTGGGCTCGTCGACACTGACGGGAGGCATCGGACGGGGGTCCTCCAGGTCGGTGATGGTCGCACCAATCTCGACATGGTCGAGGCCGATGACGGCACAGATGTCGCCGGCGGAGGCTTCCAAGGTCTTGACGCGGCCCAGGGCCTCGAAGACTTCGACCTCCAGGACGCGCTGCTTGAACTGCTCACCATTACGGGTGACCATCATGACCGGCATACCGGGGGAGATCTTGCCAGCGGTCACGCGACCAACGGCGATACGGCCGACGTAGTCGGAGTAAAGCATGGCCGTCACCATGATCTGGAGAGGGTTAGCGAGGGCCTCGGCACGGGACTTGAAGCCGGCGGCGGCGCCGCGGGAGGAACCTTCGGCGTAGGGCTCAGGGATCTTGTCGACGATGGTGTAGAAGAGGTCCATCAGGTCCTTCGGACGCTGGCCTTCCACGGTCTTGGCGCGATCGAGCGTACCCCAGCCTTCGCGGCCGGAAGCGTAGATGATCGGGAAATCGAGGGCGGACTCCGGGGCGTCGAGGGCGACGAGTAAGTCGAAGACTTCGTCGACGACGGCGTCCGGGCGAGCGGAAGCCTTGTCGATCTTATTGATGACGACGATGGGCTTGAGGCCGAGGGCGAGCGCCTTGGAGAGCACGAAGCGGGTCTGCGGCATCGGGCCTTCGAAGGAGTCGACCACGAGGAGGCAACCGTCGGCCATGTTGAGCACGCGCTCGACCTCGCCGCCGAAGTCGGCGTGGCCCGGGGTGTCGATCAGGTTGATCTTGTATTCCTTCTGGTTGCGCGGGTCGGTCCACTTGATCGCGCAATTCTTGGCGGTGATGGTGATCCCGCGTTCGCGCTCAAGGTCGCCCGAATCCATGATCAGCCCGTGCTGGCCGCCGGCGAGCTTGTCGAGGTCCTCGGCCCGGAACATGCCGGACTGGTAGAGGAGACGGTCGGTCAGGGTCGTTTTGCCATGGTCGACGTGGGCAATGACTGCGATGTTGCGGAGATTCATCTGTAAAGGCCTTACGCATAGGAAAAAAGGCCTTGGCGCAAGGGGAATAAGGCGCCCTCCCCCACTAAATGGGGTTTCGGCGCCGCCCCGATGGACTGGGCGGGTTTAGGCCAGACCGTCCCGGACCAACAAGGCCTCGGAATCGAGGTCCCGGCCCATAAAATCGCGAAAAAGCTTCTCCGCTGGCTCGGAATTGCCTTTGGCGAGGATTTTAGCCCGCAGTTCCCGGCCAACCTTGGGGTTCAGGACACCCTCCTTGAGGAACCGGGTAAAGGCATCGGCCTCGAGGGCTTCGGCCCATTTGTAGGAGTAATACCCAGCGGCATAACCCGTGGCATCGGAGAAGAGGTGGTTGAAGCGGCGGGCCATCGCCGGGGACGGACGGGTGGTCCGGGCCTGCCAGGGGGCAAAGTCCTCGTTCCAGTGGGCGTCGAGGTCGCGCCCCTTGAGCTCGAGCGCCCGGATGTGCAGGTCCAGGTCCAGTTTCGAGAAAGCCAGCTGGCGCATGCAGACCGAGGCCGCGCGGAAATTGGCGGCGGCATCCAGTTTGGCGAGTAAGTCGGCCGGGAGCGGCGCGCCCGTCTGATGGTGACGGGCGAAAAGGGCGAGCGACTCCTCCTCCCAGCACCAGTTCTCGAGAATCTGCGAAGGCAGCTCGACGAAGTCCCAGGCGACGCGGGTCCCCGCGAGGGACTCGACCTCGACCTCGCCAAGCAGGTGATGGAGTAGATGGCCGAACTCGTGGAAGACGGTCGTGACCTCGTCGTGCGTGAGCAGGGCCTGCTGCCCGGCGACCGGAGGGGTGAAGTTGCCGCACATCAGGCCAAGGTGCGGGGCGAACGCACCATCGGCACGCGGTCCGCCGGTGCGAAAGAAATTCATCCAGGCACCGCCGCGCTTCGACTCGCGCGGGAACCAGTCGGTGTAGAAGGAGCCCAGCAGACGGTCGCCGTCGCGGATCTCGTAAAAGCGCACCTCCGGGTGCCAGACGCTGACCGGCTCGCCAGCGACCCGTGGGGCCGCGGCAGGAATCACGGTGCGCCCGCCCGTCGACTGATCGACATGCAGCGCGTCGCGGCCCACCACCTGGAAGCCGAACAGGTCGCCAAACAGGCGGAACATGCCGGCGATCACGCCGTCGACCGGGAACCACGGACGGAGCGCCTCGTCGTCGAACCCATGCAGTTCCCGGCGCATCCGCTCAGCGAAGAAACCGAACTCCCACGGGTGCAACGGACGCACGGCGTCGCCGACCTGGCCGGCGCGATAGGCTTCGAGCTCGGCCACCTCGGCTTGGAATTTCGGGCGGATGCGCGCCCCGAGATCCTCGATGAAACCCAGCGCTTGGGCGCCCGTGCGGGCCATACGGCGCGCGGTGGTGAAGTCGGCGAAATGGGCCTTGCCGAGTAGGCCCGCCTTCTCGTGGCGGAGGGCGAGAATCTCGCCGACCAGCGCGGTGTTATCGCAACCCTCTTTGCGGCCAACCTGCCCGAGGCCTTCCCAGCACTGGCGACGGAGGTCGGCGTCCTGGGCGTACTGCAGCACGGGGTAGACGGAAGGTTGCTGCAGGGTGAAGCGCCAGGCCTCCGGCTTGCCCTTGGTGGTCGCGGACTGCTTCGCCGCGGCTAGGGCGCTCGCCGGCAAGCCGGCCAAGCGGCACTCATCGTCGACGAACAACTCCCACGCGTTGGTGGAGTCCAGGACGTTCTCGGAATACTTCTGCGTCTGCTCCGCCAGCGCCGCGTTGATCGCGGACAGGCGGGCTTTCTGGTCGGGCGGCAGGTCGGCGCCATTCTCCAGGAAGTCGGCCATCGTCTCCTCGAGGAAACGCCGCCGCACGCCGCTCAGCCCGCGGGCCTCGGCGGTGGCCGCGTAGGCCTTGAATACCGCCCAGATTTCCGGGTCGAGGGTCAGCGACGTGAAGAAAGCGGTCACCTCGGGCAGCATCGCGCCGTGGGCCTTGCGGAGGTCGGGCGAATTCAGCACCGAGTCGAGGTGGCAGACCAAGCCCCAGGCGCGGGAAAGGTCGCGGGTGGCCGACTCGAACCCCAGCAGGACGTTCGCGTAGGTCAGCTGCGCGCCCGCGAGCCGCTTGAACGCGTCGAGGCGTTCGCGGGACTGCGCCAAGGCGGCGCGGGTGTCGGGCTCGACCTGCGCCGGGGTGAGGCGGCTCCAGTCGAAGAGGAACTCATCGGTCAGGAAGGGATGCACGGTCCCACCTTGCAGCCCAAAGCCCGCCATTTCAAGGCCACTCGCCGTTTTTCGACGACGGGGACCGGGACCTAGCCACCGCGGGCTTGCGGGGAAGGCGGAACCCGCCACACCTGTTCGGGCATGAGCAAACCGGAGGCCATTCCCGTCATCGGCATCGAGGTCGTCCCGACCAAGGGAGGCACGGCCGTGTTCCTGGTCACCCAGCACAAGACGATGGTCATCCAAGTCGACGCGCTGGTCGGGGAGGCGCTCCAAGGCGCGCTCGCCGGCAAGACCGCCGAGCGCCCGCAGTCGCACGACCTCATGCTCCACCTCCTGCTCGGCCTCGACGCCGTGGTCGTCCATGTGGTCATCGTCGACGTCAAGGATGGCATCTTCTTCGCCCGCGTGCTGCTCGGGCAGGACGGCCCTGTCGCGCGGAAGATCGCCGAGGTCGACGCGCGCCCGAGCGATGCCTTGGTCCTGGCGGTCAAGGCCAAGCGACCGGTCTTCCTTGCCAAGAGCGTCCTCGACGCCTGCGAGGACATGACGGAGACCCTGGCCCGCCTCCGTAAGCAGGCGTGAGCACGCCGCCCCCAGCCCCCGTCGTCGCCGGCACGCGCCCCTCGGTCCTGGCCCCGATGCAGGACGTCACCACGACGGGCTTCCTGCGCGTCATCGGCCGCAAGGGTGCGCCGGACTGGTTCGTGACCGAGTATTTCCGCGTCCACGAGAGTTCGACGCTGGAGAAGCACATCGTCGATTCCATCCTGAACCACGGCACCGGCCGGCCGGTCTTCGCCCAGCTCATCGGGGAGGATACCCCGCACATGGTGCGCACCATCCAGGCGCTCCTCGCACTGCCCGTGGCTGGCATCGACCTGAACATGGGCTGCCCTGCCCCCAAGGTCTACCGGAAGAACGTCGGCGGCGGCCTCCTACGCGACCCGGCCAAGATCGATGAGCTTCTCGGCGCGATGCGTCAGGCCATCCCGGGCCGCTTCACCGTCAAGATGCGCATCGGCTTCGAGGACCAGCGCCACTTCGACGCCATCCTCGCCTTGGTCGCCAAGCACCAGGTCGACCTCCTCACCGTGCACGGCCGCACCGTCAAGGGGCTCTACTGGTCCGAGGTCGACTATGCCGCGATCGCGCACGCGGTCCGTTCCGTCCCCTGCCCCGTCATCGCCAACGGCGATGTGGCGACGGCCGACAAGGCCCAACGCCTCACGGCCGAGACCGGTGCGCACGGGATGATGATGGGCCGCCACGCGATCCGGAACCCGTGGATCTTCCGCCAATGGCGCGAAGCCCAGCAAGGCCTCCCGCGGTGCACCCCGAGCCTCGGCGACGTCCGGGCCTACATCCAAGAGCTCGCCGCAGAATGCTGCGACCAAGCGCTTGCGACGGAGAAGCAAGCCGGTCGCCTGAAGAAATTCCTCAACTTCGTCGGCCTCGCGGTCGACGCGGACGGACGCTTCCTGCACGAGATGCGCCGGACGGAGACCCTCGCCCAGTTGCTGGGGGTGTGCGACGCGCACCTGCTCGGCGCGCGCGCCGGCGAGGCCTACCCCGACGAGCCGTACCGCGGCCTCGTGGCGCGGCCGACCCGCGAGACGCAGCAAGGCTGCGAGCTCTGAGGATCAGCCTTGGCGCAACGCGGCGCGGATGCGTCGGTCGCGCGCGAAGACCAGTAGGAGCGGCCCGCCGACCAGCACGAGCGCGATCATGCCGAAGATCAGCCCGAGGAAGGTCCCCGCGGCGCAGAGGCAAGTTTGCCTCTCACGGACAACGAGAAACCACGGCAGGGTGAGCGCCCAACCCACCGCCGTCCCGCGCAGCGCCTTGGCCACGGCCCGTTCGACCGCGTCCGGTTCGCCTTTCGAACGGCGCAGCAGCAAGGGTATCCAGACGAGCCAGGAGATGAACCAAGCCACGAGGCAGACGCTGCTCGAGGTCATCGCGATTTTTTCGATGTTCTCCTTCGGACCCGGCAGGAAATAGAGCGCATCGCTCAACCAAAACCCGGCGAGGACGAAGGGCAGCGGGATCAAGAGGGCGGCGAAGAAGATCCGGGGGCGCAGGCGCGCGCCGACCTGGGCCGCGGCGGGAGCGAGGGGCAAGGGCAGGAACACCAGGCAGGCCTGGAGGAACGAGACCGCTAGGATGAACCAAAACCAAACGATGGGCGGTTTGTCCGGCAGCTCGCCGCCATGGAACATGATGCCGAGCAAACCTTGGACATCACCCCAAAACGACCCCGTGAAGCCGCCGGTCTGCCCGGGGATGCTGGAGATTCCGGCGAAGATGCCCTGCGTCACGACCAAGCCCAAGGCCAGGCCGGTGATCACGTAGATCACCAAGGTCGCGAGGAGGATCAGGCCGAGACGTCGCATGCGGGTCCCTACCCCACCCCACCCGCGGAGGCAAGCCGCCAAGACCCGCTTCCGCCCCTTGACTCCCGTGGATTGGAGCTAAACTTAAAGGTCATGATCAACCTCACCCCTGAAGCGGCCCGCCAAATCCGCACCTTGCACGCCCAGCAGGCCGACCCGGCCTCGCTGCTGCGCGTGCTCGTCGAGACGGGTGGGTGCTCCGGCTTCGAGTACGGGATGGCTTTCGACATACGCAAGGAGAGCGACTTGGAGTTCGAGAGCGAGGGCGTGAAGCTACTCATCGACCCGGCCAGCCACACCTACCTCGACGGTTGCACCGTGCACTTCGACGATGGCCTGCACGGCAAGGGCTTCGAGGTGCGTAACCCCAACGCCAGCAGCACCTGCGGCTGCGGCAAATCTTTCAGCTAAAACCATGAAGCCCTCCCTCCTCCTCGCCACCGCCCTCCTCTCCGGCCTCGCCCTATTCGCGGCCACCACCCCTTCCACCCCGCCCTCCCCGACGCCCATGCCCAAACCCGAAGCCTCCGCCCCGAAAGCGCCCCAGGTACTTGTCACCCTCGACGACGGCCAAGGGGGCATCGGTAAGCCCGTGCTCGTCGAAAAAGTCGTCAAGACCGACGAAGCCTGGGCCGCCCAACTGACGAAGGAGCAGTACTACGTGACGCGGGCCAAGGGCACCGAACGGCCCTTCTGCGGCACCTTGCTCGACAACAAAAAGACCGGCACCTACCACTGCGTCTGCTGCGACCTCCCGCTTTTCTCGTCCGACGCCAAGTTCAACTCCGGTACGGGCTGGCCGAGCTTCTTCTCCCCGGTCTCCAAGGAGAACGTCGCCACGATTGAGGATCGCGCGCACGGCATGGTGCGGGTCGAGATCCTCTGCGCCCGCTGCGACTGCCACCTCGGCCACGTCTTCGAGGACGGCCCGAAGCCGACGGGTCTCCGCTACTGCCTGAACTCCGAGTCGTTGAAGTTCAAGGAGCGTAAGCCGACCCAGAAGTAAGGGGTCGCCTTACTTCTTCTTGGCCTTGGTCCGAACGGCCGCCTTCTTCACCGGGGCGGCCTTCTTCCTGGTCGGAGCCTTCTTCGGGGCGGCCTTGGCCGCAGGCTTCCTGGCGACTAACTTGGTCTTCGACTTGGGCCCGACTTTCTTGGCCAGGGCCTTCCGCCCGAGAGCCTTCTTCATGGCCGGCTTTTTCCCCGGCTTGGCCTTGGCTTTGACCACGACCTTCTTGACGGACTTGGCGAGCGGCTTGGCCTTCGCCTTCGGCGCGGCTGGCTTGGTCGGCTTGACGGCCTTCGACGGGGCCTTGGTCGGCTTCGTCGGCAATTCATGGACGACCTGGACCGGCGGCTTCGGCCGCTGGTCGACCGGGCCTTTCACGGCGCTCCAAAGCTGGGTACGGAGATTCTCGAGGCCGTCGCCGCTATAGCAGGAGATCGGAATCACGCGTTCGTGCACGCGCTTCTGGAATTCCTGCAAGTACTTGGCCGCCTCGGGCAAGTCGAGCTTGTTGGCCACGATCACGCGCGGCTTGCCGGCGAGAACCTTGGAGTAGAGACGCAGTTCGCGCTCAAGGACCTTGAAGTCATCCCATGGCTTGCGATTCTCGCTGCCAGCCATGTCGATGATGAAGACGAGCAGCGTGCACCGCTCGATATGGCGAAGGAACTGGTGGCCAAGGCCGCGGTTGTCATGGGCGCCCTCGATGAGGCCCGGGATATCGGCCATCACGATGCGGTCGAAACGGTCCGTGTACTCGATCACGCCGACATTCACATGCAGCGTGGTGAACGGGTACGGGGCGGTCTTCGGGCGAGCCGCGGTGAGCAGGGTGGTCAGGGTCGACTTACCGGCATTGGGGTAGCCCACCAGCCCGATGTCGGCGATGGTCTTGAGCACGAGGCGGAAGTCGCCCTTCTCCCCCGGGTAGCCCGGGGTGGTGCGGCGCGGCGCCTGGTTGACCGAGCTCTTGAAATTCATGTTACCGAGGCCGCCTTTGCCACCGGCGAGGAGGACCACGCGGTCGCCGTGCTCGGTGAGCTCGGCCACGAGGCGGCCGGTGCCTTCCTCGAGGACCTGGGTACCGGGAGGCACGGGCATGATGAGGTCAGGACCATCGGGGCCCGCGCACTGGCGGCCCATCCCCGGGGTGCCATTGCGGGCGGAGCGGTGGGGCTGCCAGCGGTAGGCCTGGAGGTCGCCCTCATTACGGTCGCACAAGAGCACGACGTCGCCGCCCTTGCCGCCATTGCCGCCATCGGGGCCACCCTTGGGGATAAACTTCTCGCGACGGAAGCTGACGCACCCGTGCCCGCCGTCGCCGGACTTGAGGATGACCTTGGCTTCGTCGATGAACATGGGCCGATGGTTAGCCCCTGCGGGGCGGGGGTCGAGCAGGAAAGGCGGCGGACCTCAGCGCTCCAACCCACGCGACCGGCGCAACCAGCGCTCGACCGGGGAGAAGAAGACCAAGTCCGCCAGCAGGCCGACCCCGACCACGACCAACATGACGCCGACGACCTGATCCATCCGCAGCAACTCGCGACCGGCGTGCAGCAATGAGCCCAGCCCGAACCCGGAAAGAATCACGACGAAGATCTCGGCCGCCATCAGGGAACGCCAGGCGAAAGCCCAGCCCTGCTTCAACCCGCTGATGATCCCGGGCAAGGCTGCCGGAAAGATCACGTGCGTCCAGAGATGCCAGCCGCGCGAGCCCATCGTCATGGCGGCGCGCAGGTAAAGCGGCTGGACCGAGAGTACCGACTCCTGCACGGCGATGACGACGGCCCAGACGGTCCCCATGACCACGACAAAGAGCACGGCCGCCTCATTCTGACCGAAGGCGATGATCGCGACCGGCACCCAGCAGACGGACGGCAAGGTCTGCAGGCCAAGGGAAAGCACCCCGATGGTGTCACGGGCGAGCCGGGACCGGGCGCAGAGGGCACCGACGGGGATCCCGATGGCAGCGCCCATGACGAAGCCCAGCGTGAGGCGACGCATGGTCACCCAAGTGGCCGAGGCGAGCGATCCATCGCACAGGGCGGACCAGAACCAAGCGGCGATCTGCGTTGGGGCGGGGACGAGGACATCATCGACGCGTCCCGAACGCACAAACCACTCCCAAAACCCGACGACCAAGACGGCGATGAGGGTGGGGACGAGGGCGCGAGGGTATTTCATACGAGGCCCTCCTTCGGTTCAGCGAGGTGGGCGGAAAGGGCGGTCGTGATATCGGCGGCCAAGGTGGCCAAGGCCGGGTCGTTAATCCGGCGCGGGCGCGGCAGGTCGATGTTGAAGACCTGGCGGATCCGACCGGGGTTCGGCGAAAGCAGCACGACGCGGTCGCCCAGGCAGACCGCCTCGCGGATGTTGTGCGTGACCAGCACGATGGTCTTCTTACGTTGCGTGAAGATCTTCTGGAGATCGCCGTAAAGTTGGTCGCGCGTCAAGGCGTCGAGCGCCGAGAACGGCTCGTCCATCAGCAGCACGCGCGGGTTCGGAGCCAAAGAGCGGGCGAGGGCCACGCGCTGGCGCATGCCCCCGGAAAGTTCGTGTGGGTGGGCCTTCTCCTTGTCCGCCAAGCCGACCAGGTCGAGGTAGTAGCGGGCGGCCTCGGCGCGTTCGGCGTCGTTCAGGCCCGGCTTGAGGCGCAGGCCGAAAAGGACGTTCGCGAGCGCATCAAGCCAGGGGAAAAGGGCATCCTGCTGAAACATCACCAGTCGATCGCGACCGGGCTCGACGACATCCGCACCGTCTAGTTTGATCGAACCTACGTCGACCTGCTCCAGGCCGGCGAGCAGGCTAAGCAGGGTGGACTTCCCGCAACCCGACGGACCGACCAGCACGAGGAATTCGCCTTCCTTCACCTGCAGGTTGATATCCTCCAAGGCCGTGACGAGCCCAGCGCGGCCGTGGAAACGCTTGGTCACATGACACAGCGTGAGCTGGGAACTGGCTTCAGTGGACGGGTTGGCCGGCATCGTGGCGAGGGATTAGCGTGAACGGGTCAAAGAAAGCAAGGAGGGTTACTTGCGGACCACCGGGCGGTCATCGACCAAGGCCTGTAACAAAGGAGCGACCGGAGCTTCGCCGGCGAGCAGACCGCAGGCACGAGAATCCGCCTGCGCCTTGCTGAAAACATCGGTCAGGCGGCGGAGGCGGAGGGCCGGGTCCTCGGGCTGATCCCAGCGGATCCGGCGTAACGCGGGGGCGATGAGTTCGGCCTTCGGGGCGGCAGAGCGGGATTCGGCGCCGAGGCCGGTGCGCGCGAGACGCTCAAGCACGGCGGGCTCCGCCGATAGGCGATCGCGCAGCAGGTAGTGCGAACGCACGAACGCCTTCACCGCTTCGCCCTTGGCATCGAGGGCCTTCTGCGAGGCAGCCAGGACGGTGATGATCGAATCGCGGTTCTCGACGAGGATCTGGCCGCCGAAATCATCCACCAAGCGCGTCACCCAAGGCTCGACCGTCCAAGCAGCGTCGACGTCGCCACGCTTGAAGAGCGCGACCAGTTCGGCGTTCTGCGCCGGCAACACCTGAGCATCGCCGCCAGCGATCGTGATATTGAGACCGCCAGAACGCAGCCAGACCCGCGCGTCAACGTCCTGGGTATTGCCCAGCTGCGGCGTGGCGATGCGACGGCCGCGAAAATCAGCCGGCGTGCGCAGGGACGACCCTTGATGGATGACCAAGGCGTTACCGCCGGTCGCGACGGGCGCCAGGACGCGGATCGAGCGCCCCTTGGTCCGCACATGGGCGTTGATGACCGGGGAGGCACCGACATAGGTGATGTCGATCGCACCGGCGACGAGAGCTTCCATCGCGGAAGGACCCGCATTGAAAGCCCGCCATTCCAGTTTGACCCCGGCTGGCAGGTTCGGCGCATGAAAATCCTGCTCTTCCCGCTCCAGCTGACGTGCCGCTAAAGCCGGCGCATGCGTCAGGTTAGGAAAGAAACCCACGCGCAAGACGACTGGCTGTTCAGCCGCGACCAAGGAGGACCCGGCGAGAAGCGCGAGGATAAGAGATCGCATGGCGGACATGATGGACGGAGACGGACGGCACTAGTAATTTATGACTACATTAGTTAAGATAACATGATTAGAAGTCGAGCCTATTAATTTCTGAAAGTTTAAACACTTAAATACCTTATAATTAGGTATTTAAGTGATAAAAGCACCTACGACGAACCACAGGCTGGCCCCGACCACCACGGCCGTGGCCGCCCACCCGAGTCGACTCAACCAGCGCGGCGCCACGAAAGCGCCCATCAGCGTGGCGTCGGAGGTCATCCTTACCAGCGGCCAGCAGGCGAAGCCGAGCTGGAGGCTGAGGATGACTTGGCTCCAGATAAGCAGGGTCTCGACCTTCCCTTTCCCGGCCAGACCGATGACGAGCAAGGCGGGAATCAGGGCCGCCAACCGGGTGGCCGCCCGCACGATCCAACCGGGGCTCTTCACCTTGAGAAAACCTTCGAGGACGATCTGACCGGCCAAGGTGCCCGTGATGGTGGCGTTCTGGCCCGAGGCGAGGAGCGCCACGGCGAAGAGCGTGCCGGCCAGGGTCGTGCCCAACGCGCCATCGAGCAGGCGGTGCGCCTCGCGGATGTCGGTGACGCTGGTCTGACCCGACTGGTGAAAGACCGCCGCGCTCAAAACCAGCAGGCCGGCGTTGACGAAGAACGCGAAGGTCAGGGCGAGCGTGGAGTCATAGGTCGCGAAGCGCATCGCTTCGCGGCGCTCGGCTTCCGTCGAACCCTGCGCCCGCTGCCCCACAATCGACGAATGCAAGTAGAGGTTATGCGGCATCACCGTGGCGCCGATGATGCCTAAGGCGACAAAGAGCATGCCGGGGTGCGTCAGCACCGCGGTCGTCGGCACGAAACCCTGGAAGACGGCCGCCATCTCCGGCTTCGCCAGCAGCAGTTCGACGCCCACGCAGGCTGCGATGGTCAACACGAGGACGGCGACGAGCGATTCGAGCCAGCGGTAGCCGAGCCGCGTCAACGCCAGCAGCACGAGCACGTCGAGCGCGGTGATGATTGCGCCGAAAAAGAGCGGGATCTTGAAGAGGATCTGGAGCGCGATGGCCGACCCCAGTAGCTCGGCGAGGTCGCAGGCGACGATACCCACCTGCGCCGACAGCCAGAGGAACTTCGACACGGTCGGCGAATAACGAGCCCGGCAGGCCTGCGCGAGGTCCTGGCCGGTGGCGACATTGAGGCGGACGCAGAGGTGCTGAAGCAGGATCGCCATCAGGTTCGACAGCAGGATGACCCAGAGGAGTGCGTAGCCGAACTGCGAGCCGCCCGCGAGGTCGGTGGCCCAGTTGCCCGGATCCATGTAGCCGACCGAGACCAGAAAACCTGGGCCGACGAAGCCCAGAAAGCGCCGAAAAGCCGCCCAGCGAGAGGCGGACCTCGGCGACGGTTCAGTGGCGGTGGACATCAGCCCGCATCGTTCACCGACCCGCATAGGTGTCAACCCGCGGGCACTTTTGCCCTTTGCACCCGAGGGCAATCGTCTAAGAAAGACGCATGCCCCGACTGCTTTCCTGCCTGCTGCTCGCCCTGCTGGCCGGCCCCCCTTCGCTCCCGGCGGAGGACTCCCCCCCGAACTTCGTCATCCTCTTCGCCGACGACCTGGGCATCAACGACCTGGGCTGTTTTGGACGCAAGGACCAGCGGACCCCGAATCTGAATAAGCTCGCCGCCGAAGGGGTGCGCTTCACCCAAGCCTACACGGCCGCATCCGTTTGCTCCGCGTCCCGGGCCGCCCTGCTCACGGGGCAGAGCCCGGCCCGCCTCAAAATCACGACCTTCCTGACCGGCCGATCGGATCGGGCTTCGCACCGTCTGCTAAGCGCGCCCATCAACCTGCACCTCCCGGCCGGAGCCCCCACCCTCGCCGAACTGCTCAAGTCGAAGGGCTACGTCTCCACCGCCATCGGCAAATGGCACCTCGGGGGCAAGGGGCACCAACCCACGGATCACGGGTTCGACGAGTACTTCGCCGGCAAGCCCAACCCCGGGGCGGAATCACCGCAAGGCGGCAAAGGCGAGCTAGGTCACGCCGACTACGCGGTGAAGTTCATCGAGCGCAACAAGGCCAAGCCCTTCTTCCTCTACCTCGCCTTCGATAACCCGCACATCCCGCTGGCGGCCCCAGCCCAAGGTATCGACGCCAACGCGCAGTCGTTCCACCCGACCTACGCCGCCCTGGTCGAGTCACTCGACGTCGCCTGCGGCCGGGTCCTGAAGGCGTTGGAGGATCAAGGCGTCGCGAAAAACACGGTGGTGATCTTCGCCTCCGACAACGGGGGCGTCCATGTCTCCGAACTCCGTGAGACCCCGCCGACCCACAATGAACCGGCGCGCGCCGGGAAAGGCTTCCTGTACGAGGGCGGCATCCGCACGCCGCTCATCATCCGCTTCCCCGGGCGGCTCGCGGTGCGCGAGATCGCCGAGCCGGTCGTGCTCGGCGACCTCTGCCCGACCCTTTGCGCCCTGGCGAAAGTCCCGGCCCCAGCCGTCCAAGATTTCCAAGACCTCTCCCCGCTGCTGTTTAACAGCCAGCCCAGCCTCGCCTCCCCCCGCGTGCTTACTTGGCACCAGCCCCATTACATGAACCAAGGCGGCAAGCCCGCCGGCGTGATCCGCGAGGGCGACTGGAAACTCCTCGAGCAATACGAGGATGGCTCGCTTGAATTGTACAACCTCGCGAAAGACCCGAGCGAGCAGACCGACCTCGCCGCGACCGAGCCCACCCGCGTCGCCGCGCTCCGGGGCAAACTCGAGGCTTGGCGTCGGTCCGTGGGGGCGGAGCCGACCAAGGCCAACCCGGACTTCGACCGCGCCCGCTGGGAGAAAAGCTTCGTGAAATTCGACGCGACCCGAGTCGCGGCCTTGCCAACCTCCGCGGCGATGCGCCCGCTCATGGCGGCGTGGCGCCAGGCCATGGACGACGCCACGCAGGCCGGCCCGAACGCGCTCATCTTCCTCGAGGCCCGCGACGCGAAAGTGCAGGCGAAAAAGCTTCGTTACGAGGACCCACCCCAGAAGGACACCCTCGGGTTCTGGGTCGACCCGACGGACACCGCCACCTGGACCTTCCCCGTGACCAAGGCGGGCAAGTACCGCGTCAGCGTCCTCCAAGGCTGCGGCAAGGGCAGCGGCGGCTCCACCGTCGCCCTCGAAGCTGGCACGGCGAAGGTCGAGTTCACCGTGGAGGAAACGGGTCACTTCCAGCGATTCATCCCCCGCGAAGTCGGCGTGCTCGAACTGCCCGCCGGCGAGAACACGCTCACGGTCCGTCCGCTCAAGAAGAAAGGCGCCGCCGTCATGGACCTGCGCCGCGTGACCCTCGAACGCGTGGAATGATTCAGAGCGCCGCCAAAAGGGCGCGCAACTCGACCTCCGGCTCCTCATGACCCTGCGCGACGGCCAGAGCCAAGGCTTCCGTCCAAGCGGCCTGCGCCGAGGGGCGGTCGCCGGCGGCGAGGCAGGCTTTACCGAGCAGGACCCGCGGCATCATCCAATCCGCCTTGGCCTCCGCAGCCCGGCGCAGGTGCCCGACCGCCTCAGCGGCCGCGCCTTCCTTGAGCAACTCCTGACCCAACGAGAAACGGAACAGGGGGTTGCTGGGTTCGGCCTCGACATGCCGGCGAAACAAGGCGGAGCGGGACATGGCTCAACGGGGAGCTTGGCGGAAGACCACCATCGACAAACCCGGCAGGCGGACCTCGATGGAATAGGGCCGGCCCTGGCAGGGGATCTTGTCCGCCACGACCCCGCCGAGATTGCCCAACCCGCGACCCGCGTAGTGTTTTGAATCCGTGTTGACCGCCTCTTCCCAGCGACCCGGCCAGGGCACGCCGAGCCGGTAAGTCCGCTCAACGGGGGTGAAGTTACCGGCGACGGTCCAAGCGCAGCCGCGCCCGCGACGCTCGTAGGCGATCACGCTCTGCGCCCCATCTTCGGTCACCAACCACTCGAAGCTCTCCGGCCCGAGCTCGTTCTCGGCCAAGCTGGCGTCGCCGACGTAGAGTCGATTGAGGTCGGTCACCAAGCGCTGCAAGCCGGCGTGCAGGGGGTACTGGAGCAGGTGCCAATCCAAGGAGGCCTCGAACTTCCATTCGGCGAACTGGCCGAACTCACACCCCATGAAGAGGGACTTCTTGCCTGGCCAGGTCCACTGGAAGGCGAGCAGGCAACGCAGGTTGGCCGCCTTGGTGGCGTCGTCGCCGCCGGACATCTTGCCGATCAGCGAGCCCTTGCCGTGTACGACCTCGTCGTGGGAGAAGGATTGCACGAACGCTTCCGACCACTGGTAAAGCATGCCGAACGTGAGTTTGTCGTGATGGAATTTCCGGAACAGCGGGTCCTGCTTGAAGTAGTCCAGGCTGTCGTGCATCCAACCCATGTTCCATTTGAGGTCGAACCCCAGCCCACCCGCGGACACGGGCTTGGTGACGCCAGGGAAGGAGGTGGACTCCTCCGCGATCATCGCGACCCCGGGATGATACAGGTGGACCAAGGCGTTGACCTGCTTGAGGAACTCGATCGCCTCAAGGTTCTCGCGCCCGCCGTGGCGATTCGGGATCCACTCGCCCGCCTTGCGCGAGTAATCGAGGTAGAGCATCGAGGCCACCGCGTCGACCCGCAGCCCGTCGATATGGAAACGCTCGAACCAAGACAGGGCCGTGCCGACGAGGAAGCCGCGGACCTCATGGCGACCGTAGTTGAAAATCAACGTACCCCAGTCCTGATGCTCCCCCAGCCGCGGGTCGGCGTGTTCATAGAGGTGCGTGCCATCGAACCGGGCCAAGGCGAAGAAGTCGCGCGGGAAATGGGCGGGCACCCAATCCACGATGACGCCGATGCCCCCGCGATGGAGCGCGTCGACCATCGCCATGAAATCCAGGGGAGAACCAAACCGATGCGTCGGCGCGTAGAAACCGGTGACCTGATAACCCCAGGAACCGTCGAAGGGATACTCCGACGGGGGCATTAGCTCGACATGGGTGAAGCCCATCTGCGTGCAATAGGCGGCCAACTGAAGGCCCAATTCGCGATACCCGAGCACCCGCCCACCCTCCTCCGGCACACGGCGCCAGGAGGCCAGATGGACCTCATAGACGGACATCGGGCGAGAGCGGACATCCTGCGCGCGGCGAGCCTCGATCCAGTCGGCATCGTTCCAGGTGAACCCGGAGAGGTCGCAGACGATGGCCGCGTGATGGGGCGAAGGCTCGAAATGCAGGCCGTAGGGGTCGGTCTTGACGAACGGCGTGCGGTCGTGCGGACCAACGAGCTCGAACTTGTACCGGGCGCCGACCCCGACCCCCGGAAGAAAGACCTCCCAAATCCCCGAGGCGCCGAGCGAGCGCATCGGATGAGACCGCCCGTTCCAGAAATTAAAGTCGCCGACCACGGAGACCCGCCGCGCCGACGGGGCCCACACGGCAAAGGACACGCCGGCCACGCCCTCGAGGACGCGGGGCTGCGCCCCCAGCTTATGGTACACGCGGTGGTCATCGCCTTTACCCAGGAGAAAAAGGTCGTCCTCCGAGAGGGTCGGCAGGAAGCGGTAGGGATCCTCAAGTTCCCGCACCACCCCATCGGGGTAGGTCGCCCGGAGCCGATAACGGATCGACGCAAACTTGGGGACCACGACCTCGAATAAGCCGACCGCATGGAGTCGCGCCATGGCGAGGGGCTTGCGCGCTTGCTCGGTCAGGACTTCCACGGACAAAGCCCCGGGCAGGAGGCAACGCACCACACACCCCCCGTCGCCCAAGGGATGCAACCCCAGAAAACGGTGCGGGCAGGTCTCCGTCGCGTCCACCAGGGCGGTCAACTCGGCGGGACTCAGTCGCATGGAAGGACAATCCACGACCGCCAAGGCTCGGCAAGCGCTCTTTGCCCGAAAAACCTTGAGGGGATGCCTCAAGCGACAAGTCTGGGCGCGATGCCCGGTCGCCGTTTCTGGATTCTTGCCGCAAGCCTCGGCTTCGCCTTGTCGTCGGTCGCCGCCGACCCGTCGCCGCTCGCGAAGGTCGCCCGCATCCTCCCGAACGTCGCCGGCGATAGTTTCTACTCGGAGGAAGGCGGCAAAGTCTTCGTCGCCGTCAAGGGGACCGTCGAGGTCAACGGGGCGACCCTCTCCGCCGACCTCATCAAAATCGACCAGCGCACCGGCTTGATCACGGCCGAAGGTCACTTCGTCTACGCCACGGCCAACCTGCGCCTCCTCGGCGAGAAAGCGTCCCTCAACCCCAAGACCGACACGATCATCGCGGATCAGGTGCGCTTCGGTCGGAGCCCGACCTACTTCACGGCCGAGCAATTCAAGATGGTCCGGGGCGACAAGTCCATGCACGGGGTGCGGATGTGGCGCACCGAGCCAGACCCGGCCGGCATGAGCCTGGCGATCAACGAGGTGACTTACTCGGAAAAGGATAACTGGCTGGCGATGCGGGGCGTCCAGCCGTACGTCGCCGGCATCCCCTTCTTTTACCTACCTTACTACGGTCAAGAAGGCTACCGGGACATTCCCTATGACCTCTGGCTCGGCATGGGCAGTTCCGACACCAAGGGTTTCTACTTCCGGAGCACGGCCTTGATGCGCCAGACGCCTTCCCTCTGGATCGGCGGCTTGCTCGACTATTACGGCAAGTCCGGGCTGCTCATCGGACCGGCGCTGCGCTATGACAATAGCAAGACCGCCGGCCAAGGCACGCGCTGGAAAGCCCGCCTCCAAGGGGCTTACATCCACGATAACGGCGACTTGCTGCTCGACAGTTTCCTCCGCACCCCGGAGCGAGGGCGATCCTTCATTGAGGGAGAGGTCATCGGCCGCACGGCCGAGGGGATCGAAGTGGCCGGTCGTCTCTTTGGCGAAAGCGACCCGGACTTCATCCGCGACTTCCGCCCCAACCTGATCAACCGCGTCGTCACGCCCGAAGCGAACCTCGAAGTATCCGCCCCGCTCGCGGGAGGCTTCCTCACCGCCAGCCTCACCGCCAAAGCCGACAACTACCAGGATGTCGTGCAACGCCTCCCTGAAGTCCGCTTCGACCTTCCCTCGGTCGCCCTTGGCAATGGCGGCTTTCGTCAACGTAGCTTCGTCGGCCTGGCCTACTTCAATGAACGGCCGTCCGCCGCCCTGAACGGCACGGCCTACCAAAACGCCACCGGCACCGCGACCGATTGGTCGACCGTCCGCCTCGATACTTATTACGGCATCACCTACCCCTGGGCGCCGACCGACTGGCTCACCTTCACCCCCGTGGCCGGCGTTCGCGCGACCGGCTGGTCCGCGGGGCTCAATGGTACCGGCACGACTTCCAAGGTCATCGGCCAAGCCGGCTTCGACCTGGAAGGTCTCGCCACGGGCTCCTGGGATTTGGTCGCCCGCAAATGGAGCATCGACGGCATGCGGCACAGCCTGCGACCTCTACTCCAATACCGGGCGATGCCGGGCGCCGACCAGAACAACGGGTCCCTCCCGCTTGCCAACCGCTCGCCCGCGGCTTCGGTCCTGCAGGAATTCGACCTCGCCGACCAGCCCGACGCGGCCACCACCACCGCGACCCAGTCGGTGCGCTTCGGCCTGCGCAACACCCTCGAGACGCGCGACGCCAAGCAAGGCACCCGGGAACTGCTCCGCGCCGACCTCTTCACGGACTGGCGACAAGGCTCGCCGGAGCTGGGACTCAATGGCCGTTCCGACCTGACCGCGCACCTCCGGCTGACCCCCGCCCCGTGGGTCAGCATCGACTCCATGATGATCCTGCCCAACGGCGGGGGACCGGCCCGGGAATCCATCCAGACCGTGTCCTTCAAATCTGGCGATTTCTGGAACACGTCGGTCAGCTGGGTAGACCTGCGCCAGTCGACCCCGACCCGGCAACTCTGGATGCGGGGCGAAATCCAGTTGAACTCCATCTATACCGGCTTCGCGATGGGCAATTACGACGCCCTGACTGGCCAGTCCGACTACCAGAGCCTAGGGGTGACCCAGAAGGTGGGGAAGTCGTGGGAATTGGAGTATAGCTTCCAAAAGCGCGTTTCCAACCACGGGGACAGCTCATTGGGCTTCCACCTACGGGCTCGTTTGTTCAAGTTCTGACCGTGCAGGACGACTCCTCCGCTAGCCCCGCTATCCCGACCGACGGCATCCTCCCGCCGGCCGACCTGCCGATCCGTCTGGACGTCTTCGAGGGCCCGCTCGACCTGCTGCTGTTCTTGATCCGCAAGAACGAGATCGATATCTACGACATCCCAATCGAGAAGGTCACCCAACAATACCTCGAGATCCTGCGGACCCAAGAAAAGGACAACCTCGAGCTGGCCGGAGACTTCTTCGTGATGGCCGCGACCTTGATGTACATCAAGAGCCGCATGCTGCTCCCCGTCGAAAGCCGGCCCGAAGAGGACTTACCTTCGCCCGAAGAAGGCCTGGATCCCCGCTGGGCGCTGGTCCAGCAATTGATCCAATACAAGCGGGTCAAGGAAACGGCGGCGATCATCCGTGGTTTGGTGGATGACCGCCAAGGCCTCCTGGCTCGCTACGTGCTCCAGCCCCAAGGCGACGATGTGGTCGCCCGCCCCGTCGCGCCGGCCGATCGTATCGAGCTATGGAACACCTTTAACCTGGTGCTCCGCCGGCTCGCCGAGCGCATCCAGCCCGGCTCGATCTCGACGGAGAACGTCACCGTCTCGGACCGGATGGAGTCGATCCTCCTCCGCCTCGAGACCGAGCCGACCTTCACGTTCACCAGCCTGCTCCCCGAGCGACCGACCGTCGGTCTGTTGGTGGCGACCTTCCTCGCGTGCCTTGAATTGGCCCGCCTCGGCAAACTCAAACTCGAACAGGACGCGGCCTTCGCGGAGATCAATTGTTCAAAAGCCGAGGCGGCCGCTGGCCCCAACGCCGGCGAAGCGGCGGACGGCACCTCCGAGTTCGACGCCCCCACCGCCCCGGCGGGATAGGGCGAGGACTTGAAACCCGCGCAGACTCGCCTAGAGTGAAGGCCATGGCTCGCTCTTCGTGCGCAAAAAACCGCCTCCTCGGCCTCGGGCTGGACAACCAAGATCGGCATAAACGCCTGACCCAAGGCGAAGGCTTCTCCCTCGTCGGCGGTTCGGAGGAAACCCACGAGCGCATGACCGAGTCGGTGATCAAGACCGTGGAGGACTTGCAACGCCAAGGCCGCAGCCTGCAGGACGCCCCGCCCGAGCAGATCCGCGACCTCCTGCGGAAGCACGACCGCTCGGCGGATGCCTAAAAAAACCGCCACTGGCTTGTTGACTCACCTTCTGGCCGGGATTTGATTACCCCTCCACGATGAGCACCGAGTCCACCCCGCCTCCCCCTCCTCCGCCCGAAGGTGAAAACGCCGCCGCCCAGCCGCCGAAGCTGAAGCTGGCCAAGCCCGTCGCCGCCGTGCCCATCGCCCCCCCGCCCCCCCCGGCTCCAGGTGCGATCCCTCCCCCTCCTTCCGTCGGTGCCGCCCCGGCTCCCGCCCCCGCACGTGCGCCCATCGCCCCGCCGCCCGCCGCGCCCCGCCCCGTCCCCGTTAACAGCCGCAAGGTGGGTGGCGTCCTCGCCACACTGGACCTCGTGGCCATGGCCATCTCCATCGCCGGCGCGGCGATTCTCTACGTCGAGCTCTTCGTCAAGACCAAGGGCTAAGGCATTCTTCCATGGCATCCGACCTCATCTCCAACCTCGATACGACGAACTTCGATGCGTCGATCAAGTCCTCCCCCGTGCCCGTGCTGGTGGACTTCTGGGCCACCTGGTGTGGCCCCTGCAAGCAGCTGGGTCCGGTCCTTGACCAACTCGCGGCAGAGATGACGGACAGCGTCAAAATCGCCAAGGTCGACGTGGATGCCCACCCTGCCCTCGCCCAGCAACTCGGCGTGACCTCGATTCCGGCGCTCTTCCTCTTCAAGAACGGTGTCGTCGTGGACAAGATGGTCGGCGCCCGCCCGAAGTCGGACATCGCCGCCTTCATTCGCAAGCACGCCTAAGCGGCGGCCCGCGGCCAACGAGAAGGCCCGGCAGCGCACGCTGCCGGGCCTTCTCGTTGGGCCGGTAAGCAGGGAGGCTTACTTCGTTTCGAGCGGGTGCTCCTTCAGGAGGTCGGCCGGAAGGTACTGACCGCGCGCGCCGATGGCCTTGCGGACTTCGGCTACCTTAGTGTCCATCACCGGGCCAGCGGCATTACCCCAAGCCTGACGAACGTAGGTGGAGATATGGGCGATCTGGGCGTCCTTGAGGCCGGCACCGATGTTCGGCATGTTGGCGTTGTACTTCACGCCCTTGACCTCGATCTCACCAGCGAGACCGGCGAGGACGGCCTTAATGAGGCGCTCCTCGTTACCCGCGACCCAAGCGGAGCCGGCGAGAGGAGGGAAGGCGCCAGGCAGGCCCAAGCCATTGGCTTGGTGACAGGCGGCACAATTAGCGACGAAGAGCTTCTCTCCCTTGAGGGCATCGGGCTCGAACTCCACCGGGCCCGAGGCGGCCGCGGCCTTGGGGGCGTTGACGTCGAAAGCCGTGGAGGCGAAGTTGCCGCTGTTGCGGGTGAGGTAGAGACCACCCCAGAAGCCGAAGCCGCAGAAGATGAAGACGATCACGATGGGCGTGAGGGAGAAGCCCTCACGAGGCTCCTCCTTGTCGCGGGCCAGCTGCGAATGGACCTCCACCAGGCGGCCGTCGGACAAGCCGTCGGGGCCGGGACCAGGGTTGCCTTGAGGCGGACGATTGCGGTCAGGATGACGATTACGGTCGTTCATGGGATCACTGCTTCAGTTTGGCTTCGGGCGAGGAGTAGTCCTGGCGAAGGGACTTGAGGTAGGCCACCAAAGCGGTCGAGCGCTCGGCGTCCAGGAAAGCGTAAGGCGGGTGGTTAACCCCCGAGGCCGGGGTGCGCAAGAAGGCGGCCAGCTCGACCTCCGACTTAGCACGCGCGCCATAATTGGCCAGGTCGGGACCTAAGCGGCGCTGACCGAGGAGGACCTGCGACTGTAGCACATAGTCACGGGCGACGCTCGCGCGGACGCCGTAACCGCGAGCGATATCGCTCCCTTGCCCGGCTGGGCGAACCTGCTGCGTGTGACAGGCGACACAGCCGAGATCGAGGTAGACGGCGCGGCCTTGGATGGCCAAGCCAGGCTCGCGGGACGGAAAGAGCGGGCCGCCTTCCTCGGAAGGGGCGCGACCCAGGGAACCGAGTTGAACCTGGGCGGTGATCACCAAACCGGACCAAGCCGCGGCGACGGTGAAAAAGACGCCCGCCAGGATGAGATTGAGATTCTTCATGGCGGGGGGATTAGTCGGGGCGACCTTCGGAGGTCGGGGAGGAGGAAGCGAGGATCATGCCAAAGGCGTTCAGAGCGAAGGCGACGTGCGCGACTAGGAAGAGCATGGCGGCGATGCTACCCGCGAGGGTCCAAACGGCCGTGGCGGCGCCGGCTTGGGCGGTCGTGACGGCGGGGTCGGCCAACAGGTGACCCACCTGCCAGCCACCTGCCAGCGAGGCGACAACGGCGACGAGGAGACCAAGGGAAGCCGCCCAGAAATGAAGGTGGACCAATTTGGCCGAAGGCCAGAGCGACCCAGTCAGGCGCGGCAGGACGAAGTAACTGGCGCCGAAGAGGGTCATCGTCAGGGCGCCGTAGGTCAGTAGCTGCTGCTGCCCCTGGGCGAAACTGGTGAAAGCGAGCACCGCGCTGAAGTCTCGCGTGGAGAAGACCGTGCTCAGCCCACCGAAGAGCGAGAAGCACACGACCCCCACAGAGACGAACCGCAGCGTCGTGCTATTCCAGGCGCGCGACCAACCACCGTCGACCGACAGCGTGGAGTAGAAATTGATCCCGACGATGATGACCGGCACGATGCTCATCACCGAGGCCACCACGCCGACGGACTGCAGCCAGATGGGAATCGGTCCGCCCAGCAGAGCCGCCGGCGCCGTCCAACCGGCGAAGAGGAAGAAGGTCCAGAAACCGACCGGAGCCAGGTAGTAGTGGCTCAGCGGGCGACCCAGAATCTTGGGGATGAAGTAATACGCCGAGGCCAACGTCGAAGCACCGAACCAAAGCAGCATCAGGTTCTGAACGAACCAAGCATGGGCCAAGGCCGGGACGGTGCCCACGGACGGGAACCACTGGACCATGAGCTGGCCGAGCAGAAAGACAATCGGGAGGGCGAACGTGGCCCCGATGACATACCACTGGGAGGCGAAGTTATGACCGCTCGGGCGACGCGCGTAGGTCACGACGGACCAGAGCGCCGCAAAGAGGAAAGCCAAGATTAGGACGGGGCCGACTTCCCGCGGGAGGTCGAGCAGCGCGAAGCCCCCGAGTTCACCGCGGAACACTTGCACCACGCCGTAGGTCAACGCGAGGTTCCAGGCGAGGCCGCCGAGCGTCGCCAGCCAACCGTTGCGAAACTCGAAGCGACCGAGCTGCGCCATGAGCCAGAAATTGACGGCGAACAAGGCATTGAAGCCCCAACCATAAACGAAGGTGTCCTGCGCGGCGGCGGCGACCCGACCGTAGGTGGTCAACGCACAGGCGCCAAGGAAGTCCGGTCGATGGAGTTTCACCGCCGCGATCAGGGCGAGCAGCGAAGCGACCACCAACCAGAGGACGGCGGAGGTGAAGAAGCAGAGGAAGGGGCCACGCAGGCCGGCCTCGGTGCGGGAAAGGCGCGAAGCGCCGCCCTCAGGGGGACGGCCTTGGGGGCGTCCGGTGCGATTTTCCTGACTCATCTTAGGCGAAGGGTTGGGGGTTATTTTAGGCCGAGTTCGGCGGTGTTCCAGGGGGTGGTGCGAGCGGCGGTGGCGGTGCGCACCGCCTTGACTTGGGCGGCGGTGACCGCGTTGGCCTTGTTACCGAAACTCTGGCGGACGTAGGTGAGGACATCGGCGATGTCCTCATCGGTCACGCCGGCCACCGGCGGCATCATGCTGTTGAACGTGATCCCATCGACGGTGATCGGGCCCATCAGACCCTGCAGGATGAACTTGATCGGCAACTCGGGATCACCCGTCACGATGGGCGTGGCTGCAATCGAGGGGAAGACCGGAGGTAGCCCCTTGCCCGTCGGCTGGTGGCAAGCGATGCAGGTGCGGGCATAGACGGCGGCACCCCGCTTAAGCGTGGCTTCATCGGCGGCCACGAAGGCTGCCGCGACCGGGGCCGGCGCGGGCTGGAAGGAGGCCAGCGCCTTGGGGTCGGCGACGAGCACCGCCATCGCGGTCTCGATCGGTACCCGGAAGGTGCCGTCGGCATGACGCGCGGCGCCGGTCAGCAGGGCCTGCCCTTCGGACTCGCTCTTGGCGCGCAAGGCCTTCTGGGTGACGCGACGATCGGCGTCGGTGGTGGTCGCCGGGCGACTGGCGTAAGTGGCGTAGCCAACGACCAAAGCGCCGGCGGCGAAGAAAGCGAGGAGTCCAAGCCAGGAAGCGACTTGGCCAGGGATCAGCGGGCGGGGTTCCCGCGGGAAAGTGGGCTCACTCATGGTAGTTGATGGACTCGAGAATGCGGGGGTCGTGCACGGGGATGGTCTCGTGGCGGCCGGAGGCCCGCAGGAGCACGGCGACGACGATCGCCCCGAAACCGAGCACGGCAAGGACGTCGACGGCGAGGTAAGGGGTCAGGAAGGGAGAGACGACGAAGCCTTCCGGCGTGCCCGCCGCGGTGATCTGACGGGGGACGGTGTTGAACCAAAGGTCCACCAGGCCACCGACGAAGATAAGCGAGGCGACGGCCAACAGGCGACCGGCGACGATCTTGGTGCGGTAGAAGAGCAGCGTCAGGAACGGCAGGAGGAAGAAGCCGAAGACCAGGTACATCGAGACGCCCCACCACTGGTTCTTACTCCCGGTGATCGGATCGAACTCGCGGATATTATACCAGTAAGTTTCCTCGGGGATGTTGGCCGTGTAGATGAGGAAGTACTGCGAGAAGCTGATGTAGGCCCAGAAGACGGTGAAGGCCAGCATCAGGCAGCCCAGCACGTGACGGTGGGCTTGGTTAAGGATGCCATCGAGCCAGCCACCATTGGATAGCCGGTAGGTCGCGATTACGGTGAAGGCCAGGGCGAGGCGGATCGACAGGGCGAAGAACCAAACCCCGTACATGGTGGAGAACCAGTGGTAAGAGAGGGCCATCAGGCAGTCGAAGGCCAACATGGTCAACGAAACCGCCGCCAAGGGGATACCCGCCGCCGAGATGGCGTGCAGGCGATGGGTGTGGCTGGCGGTGCGGTCGGTGTCCTGCGCGAAGGAAGGTCGGCGCAAGGCCCAGATAAGCGCGCTGAAGAAGACCACATAGTAGGCGATGCGAGCCAGGAAAAAGGGCTCGTTCAGGAACCAGCTCTTGGCCGTCAAGATGGGGTCAGCCGCCACCGTATGGCCGCTGGGCAGGATATGGCTGGCGTTCGTCCATTCCCAGAGGAGGTGACGGAATTTCGGGATAAGGGCCATCGGCACGATGCTCAGCAGCAGGACGATCGGCAGGGCCGGTAGGACCAGTTCCCAGGTCCGCCGGATGACCGGAGCCCAGCCCGCGTCGAAGACCCGGGTGATCATCGTGAGCATCAGTAAACCGATGAGGGTGGAGACCCAGAAAAGCGCGCCCACCACCAGGGCGAGCGGGCCGCGGTGGTCGTCATGGCTGGCGCTTTGCGCGGCTAAGAGCCAGACGACCGCGAGGGCCGCGAGTCCGGCGAAGAGGAATTTCTTCCAGTGGACCGAGAGGGGAGAAGGGGTGGCGCTCATGTGCGAATTACTTGACGGTGGCCTTCACGGAGGCGGGGACCAGGTCGGCGGGCATGGCCTGGGAGAGTTGAAGGGCGCGCACGTAGGCGACGACCGCCCACCGTTCCTCGGGCGAGAGTTTATCGCCATAGGGCTGCATGGTGTTCTTGCCGTTCGTGATGGCGTCGAAGATCTGACCGTGCGGGTAGCCGCGGAAGAGCGGCGATTGCAGGTTGGCGATGGTGACGATCGCGACGTCACCCTCGACCGCGGAGCGGACCTTCATGATGCCATTGCCATCGGCGGCCGCGCCATGGCAGACCGCGCAGTAGATCTGGAACTTGGCCCGGCCGAGCTCCAGGAGGCGACTGTCCACCTTGAAGGGGGCGAGTTCGCCTCCAGGCTGGACGACGAGGGACTTAGCCGGGAACGCGGCCAAGAAGGCCCCGGTGGCGTCCTTGCCGGTGACGAAGGAGGGGTTGAGGGATTCGGCGCGACGGTAATCGGCGGCGAAAACGGTCAACGGCGCGAGGCCATTGCCGCGGGCAACGGTACCGATGACCGGCGGGCGGGCATCGCGGCCGTCGGCGAAGAACGTGTTCTCCCCCTGCGGCTTGTACTTGGCCTGGTAGTCCATGTCATCGAACACCATGACCGGAGGGGTCTTGGAGGTCTTGCCCTGGAAGCCAAGGAAGCTGACGAGGGCCAGCGTGGCGACGGCGAGAAAAGCGAGGTAACGGCTCATGGGTGGGTTTAGTCGCGGACGATGGTGATCTCCGAGCCGCCGAGCGACTGGAGGAAGTTACGGGATTCATCGACGTGGAACCGCGGGTCCGAGGCCTCGAGGACGATCATGAAGGTGTCGTCGGAGACACGGGCGAACTGCGGCAGGTCAAACAGCGGGTGGTGATGGCGCGGCAGGCGGTTGAAGATGAACTGCCCGAAGAACGTGCCGAACGCGGCGAAGAGGATGGTGCACTCGTAGAGCACCGGGAACGGGAAGATCACGCTCCAGAAGGGCTTGCCGCCGACGACGAGGGGGTAGTCGAAGGCGTTGGTGTACCAGGTGAGCAGGCAACCGGTCACGAAGCCGGTGACACCGCCGAGCAGGGTCAGGCGGGGCACCGGGGAGCGCGGCAGGCCCATGGCCTGGTCCATGCCGTGGATCGGGAAAGGCGTGTGCACGTCCCATTTGGTCCAGCCAGCGTCGCGGACCTGCTCGGCGGCCCGGAAGACGGCGGCGGGCTGGCGGAAAGTGCAGGCCACGCCGTGGATGCGTTCGTTACGTTCGTTCATGGGGGTGCGGACGGCGGGATCAGTGGGCGTGGGGGTCGGCCTGCGGCGTGACCATCTTCACCTCGGCCATCGGCAGCAGAGGTAGGAAGCGGACGAACAGGAGGAAGAGGACGGAGAAGAATCCGAAGGTCCCGAAGAACGTGAAGATATCCACGATGGTTGGGCTGTAGTAGCCCCAGCTCGACGGCAGGTAGTCGTTGGCCAGCGAGGTCACCGTGATGACGAAGCGCTCGAACCACATGCCGACGTTGACGAAGAGGCAGATGATCCAGACCAGGGCGTGGTTCTCGCGGACCTTCTTGAACCAGAAGAGCTGCGGGGTGATCACGTTGCAGGAGACCATAATCCAATAGGCCCAGGCGTACTGGCCGAAGGCGCGGTTGACGAAAGCGAACTTCTCGAAGGCGTTGCCGGAGTAGGCCGCGATGAAGAACTCCGTGGCGTAGGCGTAGCCGACCATCGTGCCCGTGGCCAAGATGATCTTACACATGTTATCGATGTGGTACTGGTTGATCACATCGTGCAGGCGGTAGATTGCGCGCAGCGGGAGCATCAGGGTCAGCACCATCGCGAAGCCGGAGAAGATCGCGCCGGCCACGAAGTAGGGCGGGAAGATGGTCGTGTGCCAGCCCGGGACGTTGGAGACGGCGAAGTCGAACGACACGATGGTGTGCACGGAAAGCACGAGCGGGGTCGAGAGACCGGCCAGGAGCAGGTAGGCCATCTCGAAGTTGCTCCACTGGCGATTACCATTGCGCCAGCCCATGGCCAGCAGGCCGTAGAAAGTCTTGCGCCACCAGGTGGTCGCGCGGTCGCGGATCGCGCCGAGGTCAGGGATCATCCCCATGTACCAGAACAACGCCGACACGGTGAAGTAGGTGGAGACCGCGAAGACGTCCCACTCGAGCGGGGAGCGGAACTGCGGCCAGATCCCGTTCTGATTGGGGATCGGGAAGAGCCACCAGCCGAACCAGACGCGCCCCACGTGGAAGAGCGGGAAGAGGCCGGCGCACATGACCGCAAAGATGGTCATCGCCTCGGCGGCACGGTTAATGGAGGTGCGCCATTTCTGGCGGAGCAGGCAGAGAATCGCGGAGATCAGCGTGCCGGCGTGACCGATGCCGACCCAGAAAACGAAGTTCACGATCGCCCAGCCCCAACCCACGGGCGAACGGAGACCCCAAGTCCCCGTGCCGGTCGAGACGAGGTACGTGAGGCCGATGAAGGTGAAGGAGGCGATGAACAGCGCGACGCAGAAGGTAACCTTCCACCAGAGCGGGGTCGGCTCCTCGACGATCCCGCAGACTTTGTCGGTGATCCAGTGGAAGCCGCGGTGGTTGAGGATCAGCGGGGAGCGCGGAAGCTCGGCTGGGCGAACCTTGTCGAGGATCGCGGGGCGCTCGGAGGCGTGGTCGGGGGCGTGAGCCATGGGACAGGTGTGTCGTTAAGGGATTACTTGTGGGCGGGCTTCCCGTGCGGGTCCGGGGTGGCGTGCTCGGCACCATGGACGGCACCGTGGCCGGCGGGGGCATGACCTTCGCGACCGGCCATCTCCTTGCGGGAAAGCGGCAGACGCAGGGCACCGGGCATCTTGGCGTTGAGGTTGCGCAGCTTGGCCTGGTAGGTCGTGCGCGGGCGGGTGTTGAGGTAGGTCAACGCGCCGTAGGAGCGGGTCGAGGCCTTGGCCTTGGAGACGCGGGAGGTCGGGTCCGTGATGTCGCCGAACTCGATGGCGCCAGCCGGGCAAGCCTGCTGGCAAGCGACCTGGATGGCACCATCGGCCACGCGGGTGTTGCCGGAGTCGCGGGCGGCGGCCTTGGCCTGAATCTTGGCCTCTTGGATACGCTGGACGCAATAGGTGCACTTCTCCATGACGCCGCGCATGCGCACGGAAACATCGGGGTTGCGCTGGAGTTGGGGCAGGTCGGCGGGATCCTTGACGGCTTTCTCCGGACCGAGCGGGCCTTCGTAGTAGTGGCCGTCGACGCGCTTATTGAAGTCGAGGAAGTTGAAGCGGCGGACCTTATACGGGCAGTTGTTCGCGCAGTAACGGGTACCGATGCAACGGTTGTAGGCCATCGTGTTGAGGCCCTGGTCGTCATGGACGGTGGCGTTGGCGGGACAGACGGACTCGCAGGGGGCGGTCTCGCAATGCTGGCAGGCGACCCCCATGAAGGTGACCTGCGGGTCCTCGGGGATCACGTTCTTGGCGGCATCGCGACCGTCGAAGAAGTAGCGGTCGAGGCGGATCCAGTGCATGTTGCGTCCCTTGAGCACCTGTTGGCGGCCGACGACGGGGATGTTGTTCTCGGACTGGCAAGCGGTCACGCAGGCATTGCAACCCGTGCAAGTGTTGAGGTCGATCGATAGGCCCCACTGCTGGATCTTCAGCTCGGACTCACGGCCTTTCCAGACCGCGACATTCGGGGCGACGGCGTGGTCCGGGTGCTCGTAGGCGGAGTTACCGCGCGGGGTCGTCGTGGCCTTGAGGGCCGGGGCCATGTTGCCATCCTTGCCGTACACGGCCGGGGCGTGGCCATCGATACCGAGCTTGGCGAAGTCGCGGTTGGCCCGCAGTTCCTCGGCGTTGCCCTCGCGGACGACGTCGCGGCCTTCCATCGACCAATGGTCCTGCATGTTGCAGACCGGGGCGGTGCCGCCGGTGAGCGCGAGGGTGACGCCGTTGCGGTAGGCCGGGTGGGCGGTCGTGAGGAATGGGTAGACGTCGAAGCCGTTGCCGGTGACGCGGCCCGCGAGGCGTTCATCCACGCGGGTGGCGATGCGACCGCCGAGTTTGCGACCAAAACCGAGTTGGAGCCCGACGGTGCAGTCCGCCAGCCCAGGCATGATGAACACCGGTCCCTCGATGGCGACGCCGTCGACGGTGAGCCGGGCGATCTTCGCGATGAGTCGGCCGTCGACCAGCTGGTTGATGTTTAGATTGAGCGCCCCGGTGTGCAAGAAGTCCGCTTCGCCGCCGATTTTATTAATGAGCGCCTCTCTCGGCTCGATTTCGAGCTTCTTGGCGAGCTTCGGACTGACGAGAATGACGTTCTCCCAGACGGTCTTGGACATGGGATCCGGAGCCTCGGCGAGCCAGCCGTTGTTGGCGTAGAGGCCGTCGCCGGAGTGGGCGCTGGGCAGGAGGCGGACCTCGAGCTTCTCGAGGGACAACTCGGGGGCGACGAATGCGGCGGACGGGACGCCCAGCGTCAGGTCGACGACCGTCGGGTAGGCGGAACCAGCGAGCACGCCTTCGGCCAGCCAGGCGGCGAACGTGTCGTCGGACTTCGTCTTGGCGAGGGTGGCGAAAGTCTCGCGGACGAGCGCGTAGGGCTCCTGGGTGGAGCCTGCGAAAGCGGCAAGGACGTCGAGCTCGGTGAACGAGGGGAAGAGCGGCTCAATCATCGGTTGCACCGGCACGTACGTACCGTCGATGGTGCGACCGTCGGACCAGCTCTCAAGGTAATGGGAAGCGGCGATGAACATACCACCGGCAGCCTGGGCCAGCGCGGAGGTCTCATCGAAGGACGGGCCGTGGAAGCCGAGGCGGACGACCTTGGACGTGGCCTTGAGCGCGGCGACCTTGACGTCGGACGGGGCGTCGTAGGCAGGATTGCCTCCGAGGATGACGAGGGTCGAAGCAGGCTTGGCGGCGAGGTCGGCGATCGTGAGCGTCGGCGCGGCCGGGATGGCGGCGTAGGCGACAGCGGCACCGAGCGCGGCATTGGCCAGGGCGACGGCGCGGTGCGCGTCGGCGGAGAGGTGGTCGCCGGCGACGATGAGGGCCTTGCCCTTAGCGGACACGAGGTCGGCCACGCATTCCTTCACCCACAGGTCGTCGACCTTGAGGCCGGAGAGTTTGAAGGAAGCGGCCTTGCCTAGTTGGGAGAGAACCTCGGCGGCGAAGCGTGCGGCGAGGGCGGAGATATGCGAGGACGACGCGCGGAGACGGTGGTCGGCGGCAGCGCCGGTGATCGTGAAGGTCGACTCCACGACGTAGAGGCGGGTCATCTGCTCGGCCTCGTCGGCGGTATCGGCGCGACGACCGGCGGAGTAAGCGCGCGTCGCCTCGACGGAACCATCGCCCGCGCCAAGGAAGTCGGCGTCAAGGCTCAGGATGCGGCGGGCCTTGGCGAAATCAGGCAAGGCCCGCACGCCGAGGGCGGCCTCGGAGCCACGCTGAGCGACGGGGGTATACTCGATCCAGCGAGCTTTCGGTAGCGCGGCCTGGACGGCGGCGACGAGGCGGGCGCGCGTCGGGGAGGTCGACGGGCGAGCGAGGAAGGCGAGGCCTTCGCCACCGTTGGCTTTGGCTTCGGCGGAAAGGGTGCGCAGCAGGTCGCGGACACCGGCGGCGGTGAGCGTCGCACCGTTGGCACCGAAGGAGACCTGGGCGCGGTCCGGGTCATACATATCGAGGACGCTCGCCTGAGCGAACTTCGAGGAGGCGGTGCCGTTGGCGGCGTGGCTCGGGTTACCTTCGATCTTGGTCGGGCGGTGCTGATGCGTCTCGACGATCAACGGCTGGTTGGCGAACTCGCCCGGGAAGGAAGTCGTGTAATAAGTCGGCACGCCCGGGATGGTGTTCTCGGGCTGCTTACCGTAGGGCAAGGTATGGTTGCGAGGCTCGCGGCAACCGGCCAGACCGAGACCGGCCAGGCCGAACGAAGCGCCCATGAGCATCAGGAACTCGCGGCGCTCGACGGAGGAGATGTTGGCGGCGCCGTCGACGAACTCGCGCTCGGCGCGGGTGCGGAACTCGGGGGTCTTGTTGCGTTCGTCCAAGCTGCGCCAGTAACCGGGGCCGGTGGGCTCGCCGGGCTGGGGGGCGGGGTGTTCAAAGACTTTCTTGCTCATCGAGAAAAAGGGTGGGGATTAGCGGTGGCAGCCGGAGCAGCTCTGCGGCGGGTTGATCTTCCAGTCGTGCACGAACTTGGCGCCCTGCTCGGCTTGCGCGGCGGGCGAGGCAGCCTGGTAGGCAAGGTCGGTGATCTTATCGAGCGGACGCAGGGCCTTCTCGGGGTTGCGGTGGCAATCAAGACAGAAGCTCATGTTGAGGGACTTCTGCTGACCGACCACGGCCTGCTGGTCGATGCGCCCGTGGCACTCGACGCAACTGACGCCACGGTTCACGTGCACGGAGTGCGGGAAGTAGACGTAGTCAGGGACCTTGTGAACCTTGACCCAGCGGATGGCCTCGCCGGTCTCGACACTGCGCTTGACCAGCGCCAAGGCCGGGCTGTCGGGCTTGACGATGCTGTGGCAGTTCCAGCAGGTGTTGGCGGTCGGAACGTTCGAGTGCGGGGACTTTTCGACGAAGTTGTGGCAGTAGCGGCAATCGAGGCCGAGAACGGAGTCGGGGCCGGCGTGGAAGGAGTGGTCGAAGGCGACCGGCTGGTCCGGGGTGTATCCGACGTTCAGATACTTATTCGTGGCGTACTCGTTGACCGCCGCGACGACCACGACGCCGGTGATGAGCAGGCAGACGAGGATCTTGAACGGGGCGGAGTTCGCGGCTCGCGGCGCGAAATTACCCCGGTTGGCAGGGCGATTAAAGAAGGCTAGGAGTTTGCGCATCGCGGGACGGGCGGAAGTTCAGCGTTGGGTCGGACGAGGCACGGCGCCGGTGGCCGGTACGACCTTGCGCGAGGGGGCGGGAAGCGCGGCCGGGGAGGCCGGGGCAGAGTAAGCGGAGCGGAGGAACCCGAAGGTCACGAGGGACGCCAGGATGGCGCCGGACTTGGCCAAGAAACCCTGACGGGAAGTGGAGAGCTCGCTCATGAGAATTTTGCATTCAGAGGCACGAAAGCCCGCCCCCCTTCGCAACCCAAATTTTAACGCTTTTACACGGATTTCGAGATTCGCTTGGGCTTTAACTGTGAGTAGAATGTTGAATGGTCCGGAAAAAGTAAACATAAGTCATTGTAAATAAGAGGTTTACCTAGTTTAGAATGATTATAAATCGTAACCAGGCCAAAAGCCCTCGTTAGGAGGGCTTTCAAACTATTAGACCGGCGAAGCAATCGCCCCGTTCAGGGCTAATCACTACGCCGGCCTAAGCTCGGGCATCCCCTACCCTTCAGCGGCTCAGAGACTTGGCCGCGCTGCGGACCAGGTCCACGAAGCCCTTGGCCTCGAGCGCGGCGCCACCAATCAGGCCACCGTCGATATCATGCTCGGCGAGCAAGGCATCGGCGTTATCGGGTTTCATCGAGCCCCCGTAAAGGATGCGGACGCGGGCGGCGGTCTCGGCGCCAAACTGGGCGACCAATAAACTGCGGATGAAGGCGTGCACTTCCTGCGCCATCGCCGGGGTGGCGGTCTTGCCGGTGCCGATGGCCCAGACGGGCTCGTAGGCGATGATCACCTGCTCGGCCTTGGCGGCGGGGACGCCGGCGAGCCCGAGCTCGAGCTGGCGCTTGACCACGGCGTTGGTCGTGCCGGCCTCGCGCTCGGCGAGCAACTCACCCACGCAGAGAATCGGCTTGAGCGACGCCCCCAAGGCGGCGTTGACCTTGCGATTGATGAAGGCGTCGTCCTCGCCGAAGAGGCTCCGGCGCTCGCTGTGGCCGAGGATGACGTAAGTCACGTGCAGGTCGCGGAGCATCGCGGCGCTGACCTCGCCGGTGAAGGCGCCATTGGTCTTGTCGTGCATGTTCTGCGCACCGATGGAAAGGTGCGTGCCTTCGACGGCGGCGACCGCGGCGGAGAGCGCGGTGAAAGGCGGGCAGAGGACGACCTGGACGGCGGACTCGATGCCGACCGCCGCGGCGACGGCCTGGGCGAGTTCGACGCCTTCGGTGGCGGTCTTGTTCATCTTCCAATTACCGGCGATGAGGGGGGTGCGGAGGGACATGGTGGTGGGTAGGAGGCTTTGTTTAAAGGGGGATGAAGCGGTTCAGGCTTCGAGGGCCTTGACGCCCGGGAGCACCTTGCCTTCGAGGTATTCAAGGGAGGCGCCGCCGCCGGTGGAGCAGTGGGTCACCTGGGTGTCGACGCCGAACTTCTTGGCCGCCGTTGCGGTGTCGCCACCGCCGACGATCGTGATGGCGCCGCGCGCCGTGGCCTGGGCCACCGCGGCCGCCATGGCCTGGGAACCCACGGCGAACTTATCGAATTCAAAGACGCCGCAGGGGCCGTTCCAAACCACGGTACCGGCGCGACCGATGGCCGCGGCGTAGAGTTTGATGGATTCGGGACCCGCGTCCATGCCTTCCCAACCGGCGGGGATACCGGACTGCATCGTGGCGGGCTGAGTGTTGGAATCCGGGGAGAACTTGTCGCCGCAGTTGAAGTCGACCGGGAGGGTGACCTTCACGCCGCGGGCCTTGGCCTTGTCCATCAATTCCTGGACGATCTTCGCGCCTTCCGCGTCGTAGAGCGAGTTGCCGATGGCCATGCCATCGCAGACCTTGCGGAACGTGTAGGCCATGCCGCCACCGATGATGATCTCGTCGGCCTTCTCGATGAGGTTGCGGATCAGCGGGATCTTGTCGGCGATCTTGGCGCCGCCGAGGATGGCGAGGAGCGGGCGCTTCGGGTTATTCAGCACGATATCGAAGGCCTTAAGTTCGGCTTCGAGCAGGAAACCCGCGGCTTTACGGGGTAAAGCGACGCCGACCATCGACGAGTGGGCGCGGTGGGCGGTGCCAAAGGCGTCGTTGACGTAGACGTCGCCGAGGCGGGAAAGGGAGGTGCGGAACTCGGCGACCTTGACCGGGTCGGCCTTCTGGCTGGTGCCATCCTCGAGCTTCACCTTGCCCTCTTCCTCGATGTGGAAGCGGAGGTTTTCCAGGAGGAGGACTTCACCGGGCTGGAGGGCCTTGGCGGCGGCCTCAGCCTCGGGGCCCACGCAGGCGGGCACGAACTTCACCGGGCGGCCCAGGAGCTTCTCGAGCTCGGCCGCGATGGGACGGAGGGAGAACTTCTCGACGACCTTGCCGTCCGGACGGCCGAGGTGCGACATCAGCACCAGGGAGGCGCCGCCCTCGAGCAGGAACCTGATCGTCGGCAGGGCCGCGGCGATGCGCTGGGTATTCGTGATGGCACCGGTCTTCTTGTCCTGGGGGACGTTGAAGTCGACACGGACGAGGACACGCTGGCCTTGGACGGAGCCGAGTTCGCGGAGGGTAGGGACGGGCATGGTGGTGGAAGGGTGCAGAGAAAGGCGTAAGGCCAAGGGTGGGAAGAACAAACCGCCCGGGGCCTCGCAAACCCTCCTCGCGGCCTCCCCCGCCCCGACTGGAGCCTAAAACAAGACAGGCGACCCGGGTGGGCCGCCTGTCGCGGAGGAATCGCCGGGAGGCTTAGAGCTTGGCCGTGACCTTGCCCAGGAGTTCGACGACGCGATTGGAGTAGCCCCACTCGTTGTCGTACCAGCTAATGAGCTTGAAGAAGTTCTTGTTCAGCTCGATCGAGGAGCCAGCGTCAAAGATCGACGAGCTCTTGTCGTGGATGAAGTCGGAGGAGACCACTTCTTCGTCGGTGTAGGCCAGGATGCCCTTCATGTAGGTCTCGGATGCCTTCTTGAGGGCGGCCTTGATCTCCGCGAGGGAGGTTTCCTTGACGGTCTTGACGGTGAGGTCGACGACCGAGACGGTCGGGGTCGGCACGCGGAAGGCCATGCCCGTCAGCTTGCCCTTCACTTCGGGGAGGACGAGCGCGACGGCGCGGGCGGCACCCGTGGCGGACGGGATGATGTTAATCGCGGCGGAGCGGCCACCCTTCCAATCCTTCTTGGAGGGGCCGTCGACGGTCTTCTGGGTCGCAGTGTAAGCGTGGACCGTGGTCATCAGGCCTTCGGCGACGCCGAAACCTTCCTTCAGCAGCACGTGCACGAGCGGCGCGAGGCAGTTCGTGGTGCAAGAAGCGTTGGAGATGATGTGGTGATTGGCCGGGTCGTACTTGTCGTCGTTGACGCCGATGACGACGGTGATGTCTTCATCCTTGGCCGGGGCGGAGATGATGACCTTCTTGGCCCCGGCTTCGAGGTGGCCCTTGGCCTTGGCGGCTTCGGTGAAGAGGCCCGTGGACTCGATGACGACCTGAACGCCGAGCTTACCCCATGGGAGTTCGGCCGGGGTCTTGGCGGAAACCACGAGGATTTCCTTACCGTTCACGACGAGGACGTCGTCCTCGAGCTTGTCCGGGGAGGACTTCTTGGAGGAAACGGTGCCGTTGAAGCGGCCCTGGGTGGAGTCGTACTTCAGAAGGTAGGCGAGGTTGTCCGCCGGGACGATGTCGCCCACGGCCACGACGTCGAAGGTCGAGCCGAGGTGACCCTGTTCGACGAGGGCGCGGAAGACGAGACGGCCGATGCGGCCGAATCCGTTGATAGCTACTTTGGTGGCCATGGTATGGTGTGTGAGAAAGGCTTTCTCCCAACGTTGGGAAAGGGATGAAAAAGGGAGTCCGCCCCCCCATTGGCAAGCGGAGAATGCTTCCTAGCCTCCGATGGACCAAACCCCGCAACCCAACGGCGACAAATCAAGGGTATCCGTCCCGAGGACCGGGATCGCTCCCGGGGCGTGCGGGCATGAAGGGAAAGGCGAGAGGACGACCGGATGCCAGGGGCCAGCCTGAGGCAGAGCGAGGCGAACCGGCTGGTCATGGGGGTTGCAGGCCAAAAGGAGCCGGGAGGGACCCATCGCCCCATCGGCGTTGAGCACCGCGGCAAAAGCCTCGCCCGCGTCATCCCTGGCGACCTGCATCCAGCCCGGCGAGACCACCGAACGCGGGCGGAGGACCGCCCCGGCGGCCGAAAGCCGCCAACCAATCAAGCGGGCGACCCACTCGTGCTCGCTACGGAAACGCTCCCAGCGGGCCGGCGTGAGTCGGTTGAGTTGACCGTGGCGCCAGGTGTTCGCGACCCCGCGCTTGGTCGCGAGGAAGTCCTGCCCCGCGGATAACATCGGGACCCCCACTGAACAAAGCAGGATTGCGTGCATCAAGCGCGTCCGCAGGACGTCGGCGGGCGCGGGGTCGAGCGGGTCGTTCGCGGGCCGCTCGGTGATGCGATCCAGCCAGGCCATGTCGTCATGGGACTGGGCGTAGCGGAGGCGGGCCGACGGACGACCGGCGCAACCCGCGAGATGATGCAACAGGTCGCTCGACCGGGCATGGCCGCGCACATAGGCCGGGAGGAACTCGCGGAAAGCGTCATCCCAACTGGTCCAAGTGGAGCCATCGAGATCGCGGGCCACGTGCCCGCGGAAACTCCAGGGTTCGGCGATGAGAATCTTGTGCGGCGCGCGCGCGCGGAAGTCGGCCTCGATTTCGCGCAGCAACGGCGTGCCCAGCAGTTCGGCGAGGTCCAAACGGACGCCATCGACACCGAGCACTTCGGTCCAGTGCGTCAGCGATTCCCGGACGAGCCGCTGGAACAAGGGAGCCTCCGCCCGGACATCGTTCCCGCACCCGCTCCAGTTCGAGAGCCGTCCCTGCGGGTCGGTCCGGAAATAGTATTCCCGATCCAGCGCCATCAAGCCATTGGGGGAACCGAAATGATTCAGCACCACATCAAGAATCACCGCGAGACCCGCCTCATGGCAGGCACGCACGACATCTTGAAATTCCGCCAAGGCGACCGCCCCCAGGGCCGAGGCGTAGCTGTTGGCGACCCCGAACGCGGTAATCGGCATGTAGCCCCAGTGGTATTCCTCGGCCGAGCGATGCTCGAATTCAGCGCAGGGCAGCAGTTCCACGGCATTGACGCCCAGCGAACGGAGGTAGTTGCCCTGACTCCGGATCCACGCGGCCAAGTCGCGGTACCCCCCGCAGGTCGGGTCCGCGCCCGAGAGCCCAAGCAGGTCGCGGAGGTGGCCCTCGACGATCACGAGATCCTCCACGGCCGGCGGGATGAAACCATCGGCCAACGGACGCAGGTCCTCCGGCCCGAGCACGATGCCGGCGGGGGGCGTCTCGTCCGTCTGCGCGCGCGCCCACGGGTCGACAAAGGGCCGTTCGGAGAAACGCGCCTCGCCGATTCCATCGGCACCCCGGATCGCGAGGGTGTAATATGCACCGACCAAGGAATCCGCCACCTCACCGAACCAAGCGCCCTGCCCCGCCGGCTTCAAGGCCAGGAGGTGGTAAATCCCTTCCTCGGGTCGGCGCCAACTGACCTCGACCGCGCGAGCCCGCGGCGCGAAGACGCGGAAGGACGTCCCCGCGGGCCCGACCACGGCCCCGAAGGGACCAGGCGGCTCGAGAACGTCGAGCGGGTCGGACGCCAGAATATCGCACAGCTCGAGCTCGGCGGGCTTGGTGTAGATCAACCGCACCGGCGCGGCCGCCGGGTCCACGTCGACCGCGACGAAGCGGTAGAAATGACGGCCCGTCCGGTCAGCGGAAAGCATCAGGTTGCGATGACCGTCGTCGTCGCGACTAATATTATCGGCGTCGAACGGCGGCTCCAACCAACGACCGTCGGCGCGCACAAACTTGAAGGCGGTCGTCGTCGACCCACCGAGGACCTCGGCCAGCGGGACGGCGAGTTCGAAACCTTCGGCCCCTTGCGCGCAGACCGCCGAGAGGGTCCAGCGGCCGGGTTCACGGGCACCCCAGTCATTAAAAGGACCGGCGACCCGCAACCCTTCGCCCACGCCATCCGGCAACAAGGCCTTCCAACAGAAGAAATGGACGAACCCCGCCTCGAGCCAATAGCCCGAACGCAACGCCCAGAGGCGAGGGTCGGCGAGTTCCAACGAGACCAACCGTGCGGGCGGGTTCAGCGAGAGCGGCGGGTCCCCCGGCCCCGTCCAATCGGAGGACAACGCGACTAAGCCCGAGGCCTTGGTCTCCCAGCGCGCGCCGGATAGTTGTCGCGTCATGACCCGATGAGGGAGCCGGGAAAAAGAATTGGCGAGCAAAAGCGGGCTGGATTCGGTACGGAGGCTCGCCCACGATGCGGCGTGGATATCAGCGTACTGACCAGCGATTGGACGGGGCACCGCCTGCTCGACACCGGCGACGGCTTCAAACTCGAGGAGATCGGCGGCGTCCGCATGATCCGCAGCGAGCCCAAGGCCTGGTGGTCCAAATCCCTTCCGGCCGCCGAATGGCAGCAGGCCGTGGCGGAGCATAAGGAAGGCGGCCGAGAGGGTCATTGGGAACTGCGTGGCAACTGCCCCAAGGAATGGGAAACGCAGTTGGACAAGCTGCGCTTCCAACTGCGGTTCATGGATAATTCCAAGCAGTTCGGCGTCTTCGCCGAGCAATCCCCGCACTGGAAGTGGTTGGCGCAGCAGCAACCCGCCTCCGCCAACCGCCCCCGTATCCTCAACCTCTTCGGCTACACCGGGGCGGCCTCCCTCGTGGCCGCCCAGGCCGGCTGGCACGTCACCCACGTCGATGCCTCCAAGCCCGCCGTGGCGTGGGGGCGGCGCAACCAGGAGCTTTCCGGCATGGCGCAGGAACCGATTCGCTGGATCATCGAAGACGCGATGACTTTCGTGAAACGCGAAGTGAAGCGCGGCAACCAATACGAGGCCATCATGCTCGACCCGCCGGCTTTTGGTCGCGGTCCCAACGGCGAGTTCTGGAAAGTCGAACGCGACCTCGCCCCGCTGCTGCGCGCCTGCCGCGACCTCCTTTCCCCCGAGGCGCGTTTCCTGCTGCTCACGGTCTACACCATCGACGCTTCCTCCATCCTTTGCCACAACCTCCTCGAGGAGGTCACCCGCGGGCTGGGCGGCAAAATCGACATCGGCGAGTTGGCCTTGAAACAGGAAGGTAATGGCCGGCTACTCCCGCTTTCCCTCTGGGGGCGCTGGCAAGGCAAGGCGAAGGCTTGAGCCCCGCAAGCCCCCCTACTGACCTACCCCCGCTGGGTTAAAAGGTTTCCACCGGACAGGTTTACCCTTCTACTCCACGCCCGTGAGCCTCGTACCCGACCAAGCCACCTTCCGCCAGCTGGCGCAGACCTCCGACTTGGTCCCGGTCTGCCTCGACCTGATGGCCGACCTCGAGACGCCCGTCGCGGTCTACGCCCGCCTACGCTCGCTCGGTGCAGCCTTCCTCTTCGAGTCGGTCACCGGCGGGGAACACATCGGCCGTTACAGCTTCTGCGGGGCCTCGCCGGCCCTGACCATCACGTCCTGGGAAGACCGCACCGAAATCGTCCGGCGGGATGGCAGCAAAGAGACCATTCCCACGCCCGCCGACCCCCTGACGCTCGTGCAACGCGAGGTCGCCGGCCTGCGCGTGGCCAAGGTACCGGGCCTGCCTCCGTTTGTCGGCGGCATGGTCGGCATGGTCGGCTACGAGTACGTCCACCGCGTCGAACCGACCGTGCCCCGCGCGGCCCAGGACCCCGCCGGCACCCCGCTCACCCACTTCATGCTGGTCGACCGCGTGGTCGCCTTCGACAACGCCCGCCAGACGCTGCGCCTCATCGTTAACGCCCGGATCACGAGCCCAGCCCAGGCCGACGAAGCCTACGCCGCCGCGCGCCGCGAACTGGAGGCCCTCCGCACCGTCGTCACGGGCCCGCGCGCCGCCGTGGCCGCCGAACTACCCGCCGCCGCGGAGCTAGCCCAGGGCCAGGCCAACATCACCGCGGCCGCCTTCGAGGCCAACATCCGGAAGACCCAGGAGTATATCCGCGCCGGCGATTGCGTGCAGGTCGTGCTCTCGCGCCGCACCGACGTCCCTTTCACGGGCGACCCGCTCGACCTCTACCGTGTGCTGCGCCACGTGAACCCCTCGCCTTACATGTTCGTCATCGAGACGGGCCGCGGGTTCGACGTCGTGGGGGCCTCGCCCGAGGTGAACGTCCGCCTGACCGAACGCCGCTGCGAGATCCGGCCGATCGCCGGCACCCGCCCGCGTGGCGCCGACGAGGCCGCCGACCGCCGCTTGGAGGCCGAATTGCTGGCCGACCCGAAGGAACGCTCCGAGCACCTGATGCTCGTCGACCTGGCCCGCAATGACCTCGGTCGCGTCTGCGTGCCTGGCTCGGTCACTGTCCCGGACTACGCGATCATCGAGCGCTACTCGCACGTGATGCACATCGTCTCCCAAGTCGAAGGCACGTTGGCGACCGACCAGGACGCCTTTGACCTCTTCCGGGCGACGTTCCCGGCCGGCACGCTGAGCGGCGCCCCCAAGGTCCGCGCGATGCAGGTCATCGCCGAACTCGAAGGCGAACGCCGCGGTATCTACGGCGGCGCGGTCGGTTACTTCGGTTTCGATGGCGGTCATGACTCCTGCATCGTCATCCGCACCGCCGCCCTGCGCGCGGGCGTGGCGAGTATCCAGGCCGGGGCCGGCATCGTGGCCGACTCCGTTCCGACCTCCGAGTACGAGGAAACAGTCAACAAGTCCAAGGGTGTGCTTCGGGCGCTCGGACTGGCCGCTGGCCTGCGCTCCTGACCTTCGTGGCCAAACGCAAGTCCAGCAAACCCACCCCGGCTCTCCTGAAGCCGAAGGTACGGGAAGTGCCGGTGGCGGCCGATCAGACCGCCCGCGGCCAAAGTCGCGGGGCGGACCCTGACCCCAGCCCTAGCCCCGCCGCGAGTCCGGACCCTGACCCGACCGAGCCCGGTCTGCCGTGGGAACAACTCTCGCCCGAGGAACGGTCTCCCCTGCGGAGCTACCTCGACCAGATCGGCAAGACGCCCCTGCTGACGCTCGAGCAGGAGACCGCGCTCGCGCGACGCGTGCTCAAGGGCGACGAAGCAGCCCGACAACACATGATCCAGGCGAACCTGCGCCTCGTGGTGCGCATCGCCAAGGACTACGATGACTTCGGCCTGCCGCTGCTCGATCTCATCAGCGAGGGTAATTTCGGCCTGATCAAAGCCGTCGAGCGCTTCGACCCCGACAAGGGCGGTAAGCTCAGCACCTACGCCGCCTGGTGGATCAAACAAGCGATGAAGCGCGCGTTGGCTTCCAACGGCAAGACCATCCGCCTGCCGGTCCACATGGTGGACCGCATCGGCCAGATGCGCCGGACCACGAACCGCCTTGCGGCGGAGCTGGGTCGCGAGCCGCACAACGAGGAGATCGCCCAGGCCATGGAAATCCCAATCTCCAAGATCGTGCACATGAAGTCGGTCGCCAACCGCGCCGCCTCGCTCGACCAACCGATCGGCGAGGACGGCGACGCCACCCTCGGGGACCTGGTCAAGGATGAGTCCGAACGGACGCCCTTCGAGTCGCTGCGCACCAAGTCCGACCTCACCGAGATCGCCGAGATGCTCGCCCAGCTCGAACCACGCGAGGCCGACATCATGGTGCTGCGCTTCGGCCTCAACGGCGAGAGCCCACTCACGCTCGAGGAGGTCGGCGTCCATTTCAAACTGACCCGCGAGCGGGTCCGCCAGCTCCAGCAGTCGGCGCTGATGAAACTGCGCCGCGTCATGACCGAACGGCAAAAGCTCCTCACCCCGGAGGATGTGCGCCGCAACCAGCTGGCGGACGCGCGGGCCGAGGTCCTCCGGGAGTTCTTCCGCTCGAAGGGCATGAAGGACCCCGCACGGGAACGGCCGGGCCGCGACGGCCCCTGAAGCCTGCCTATTTTTAGCGGCCCGTGCCCAAGTTAGGACGCGCGGGCCGAGTTTTTTGACCATCAGGCGGGGAATGCCAGTCTGGCAAGCGCTGTGCTTACTTCTGGGCATGAGACTGACCGATTACCGCGGGGCGAACCTGTTTGATGAGCTGGTCGACGCGCAAGGCGCCATCCGCCCTTATTACCAAGGGGTGGCGGATAAGCTGGCCTCGCTCGTGCCCGACGAGCTGGGCCAGAAACTCCGCAGCCTGGAGCTGCTCTTCCTCAAGCAAGGCGTGACCTTCACCGTGTACGGCGACGAGCAGGGGACGGAGCGCGTCTTCCCTTTCGACCCTTTCCCGCGGGTCATCCCCCACCATGAATGGGAGACCATCGAGGCCGGCCTCGTGCAACGCATCACTGCGCTCAACCTCTTCCTCTACGATGTCTACCACGAGCAGCGCATCATCAAGGACGGCGTGGTCCCGCCCGAGGTGGTCTTCGGCGCCTCGCATTTCCGCCCGGAATTCGTCGGTGTCTCCGTCCCGAAGGACGCCTACATCCACGTCTGTGGCACGGACCTGATCCGCGACCGCGACGGGCGCTACCTCGTGCTGGAGGATAATGGTCGCTGCCCATCGGGCGTGTCCTACGTGCTGGAGAACCGCGCGGCGATGAAACGGGTGTTCCCGCACCTCTTCGGCGCGAGCGGGGTGCGCCCGGTCGACACCTACCCTTCCGACTTGCTGGCGACGCTCCGCCACGTGGCGCCGCGCGAGAACCCCAACCCCAACGTGGTCCTGCTCACCCCCGGGGTCCATAACAGCGCCTACTTCGAGCATTCGTTCCTCGCCCGCCAGATGAGCATCGAAATCGTCGAGGGCCGCGACCTCATCGCACTCGATGGCTTCGTCTACATGCGCACCACCCGCGGGCTGCGCCAGGTCGACGTCATCTACCGGCGGATCGACGATGATTTCCTGGACCCGCAGGTCTTCCGGAAGGACTCCTGTCTGGGCGTGCCCGGGCTGGTCGACGCCGTGCGTCGCGGCAACGTGGCGCTGGCCAACGCCATCGGGACCGGCGTGGCCGACGACAAGGTGACGTACGCCTACGTGCCCGACATGATCAAGTACTACCTGTGTCAGGAGCCGATCCTCGACCAGGTGCCGACCTACCTCGCCTGGCGGCCCGACGATTTCCAATACATCATCGAGAACCTCCCCAAGCTCGTGGTGAAAGCCGCCAATGAGAGCGGGGGTTACGGCATGCTCATCGGACCCACCGCCACCGCGGCCGAGGTCGCGGAGTTCCGCCGCCGCGTGACCGCCACGCCCCGCAACTACATCGCCCAACCGGTGGTCAACTTCTCCCAGCACCCCACCCTCGTGGAGGGCGGCCTCGAGGGACGCCATGTCGACCTGCGCCCCTTCGTGCTCTGGGGCGATACCGTCAAGGTGCTGCCTGGCGGCCTCACCCGCGTCGCCCTCAAGCGCGGCTCGCTCGTCGTGAACTCATCGCAGGGTGGCGGGAGCAAGGACACCTGGGTCCTGGCCGCATGAGCCCCATGATGCTTTCCCGGGTGGCCGACCACCTGTACTGGATGTCCCGGCAGATGAAACGGGCCGAGAACCTCGCCCGGCTGGTGCGAGTGAGCGAGGAGATGTTACTGGATGACGAGTCGCTGGGGCGCGGCTCGGCCCAGGAGTACTGGACACCGGTGCTGGCGGCGACGGCGATGGAGGGGGCCTTTCGTAGCCTCTACCCCGAGCCGCGCCAAGGCGATGCGGCCCGCTTCCTGACGCTCGACCTCCGCAACCCGGACTCAATCCTCTCCTGCATCAAGCAGGCCCGCGAGAACGCCCGCTCCGTGCGCGACAAGATTTCCGACGAGATGTGGACCGAGCTCAACGCCCTCAACATGCTGGTGACCTCGCCCGAGGGGGCGGAACTCTTGGCGCGCTCGCCCCATAGTTTCTATGAAAAAATCGTCGCCTCCTCGATGCTGTTCGACGGCATCACCGAGGCTACCCTAACTCGTGACGAGGGGTGGAACTTCCTCCAGCTGGGCCGCCTGCTTGAACGCGCCGACATGACCAGCCGCTTCCTCGACATCCGTTCGCAAACGACCGCCCCGACCGGCGATTCGGCCCTGGAATCCCTGCAGTGGGGGGCGGTGCTGCGCGCCTGCAGCGCGCACGCGAGCTACCGCCGCCTGCACGGGGGTGAGATCAGCGTGGAGCGGGTCGTCGACCTGCTCCTCTTCTCCAACGAGTTCCCGCGTTCCGTCCGTCACTGCCTGCGCCGCGCGGACGAGATCCTCCACGACATCTCGGGCACGCCGACGGGCCGCTACTCGAACGCGTGCGAGAAGATCACCGGGGCCCTGCTGGCGCGACTGAGCTTCGCCGGCCCCGGGGAGGTGATGGCCCGCGGCCTCCATGCCTACATCGACGAGCTGCAGACGCAGTTGAACGGCGCCGGCCAGTCCGTGTTCGAGACTTATGTGCTGCTGCCCGGTGAAGTCAGCCGGCATTTCCCCCGTAACAGCCGCCCGGACCACCTTTCCGACTGGCACCGCGAGCAGCAACAGCAGCAACAACAGTGACGGCGACCCGATGAAGCTGCGCATCCTGCATCGGACGGAGTACCGCTACGCCCTGCCGGTCCGAAACAACGTCAACGAACTCCGGGTCACCCCGCTGTCGACCCCGCGCCAGAAACTCGGCCTGCACCTCGTCCGCGTGCTCCCGGCGGTCCGGATGCACCGCTACCCCGACCTCCATCGCAACCCGGTGCACCGGTTCGAGATTGAAGAGGCGCACAAGGACTTGGTCATCGACGTCTCCAGCGTGGTCGAGACCTTGGCCACGCCCGTGACGGCCGTGCCCCACGACATCCCGATGGCCACGCTCCGGGCCCCCGAGATCGTCGAGGCCTTTCAGCCTTACCTCCTCTCTGACGGGCCGGTCCAAATCACGCCCGAGGTCTGGCGCGCGGCCATCGATGTGGAACAGGAACGAAATGACGCCTTCTCGACGATCCTCGGGCTCATGGACTTCGTCCATGCCACGAGCAAGTACGTGCCGGGGGCGACGCACATCGGGACAACCACCGTGGAGTTCTTCGCCGATCGCCGGGGGGTTTGCCAAGATTACGCCCACCTACTGCTGGCGCTCGCCCGGGCTGTCGGGCTCCCGGCCCGGTATGTCTGCGGCTATGTCTTCGACGCCAAGCGCGGGGATGTCATCGGGAGCCATGCCTCCCATGCCTGGTGCGAGTTCTGGTTGCCTGGGTACGGCTGGCTCGGGGTGGATCCCACCAACAAGCGCGTGGTGCACGAGGCCTACGTGGCCTCGGCGGTCGGCCGCGACTACCGCGACGCGACGCCGGTCAGCGGGAGCTACTGGGGCGCCGGCGACCGTGAGATGCGCGTCACGGTCCACGTGGAGTCAAAGTAGCGCCAAGTCTGCTATCGCCCTCGGCGAGGCATAGTCCCAACGTGGGGGTTCTTCCGGGACTAACCTTGTCGATGCCTTTGACCGTCCCACCCACCGCCCCGACCAGCCGCCTAGGAGCCTTCCGGTGCGCTTGGTCGCTCACGCGGCAAATCCATGCCCGCCGACGCTGGGATTCGCGCGTCGTGAAGTGCCTTGGACGGTCGTTCCGGGCGGCGACCTCCCCGGGCGCCTTTGGCGAGTGGATCGCCTTCCTGCTCCGGGACGACTTCCGGGCATTTGCCGCCGAGAACGAGATGCTCTGGCACCGGACCCTGCTGGGCTACCTCTCGACCCGCTGGAGCGACGAACGAAAGCTCAAGGTTCTCCGTGATTCCTATCGCTTCGCCCTCGCCCATCCCGGCCACCTCCGCCAAGCCTTGCTGCAGTCCAGCGAGGTCTCGTTCGCCGAGATACCCCTAGGCGAGGAAACGGGAACGATCCGCTACGCGTTGACCCATGATCACCGCTTCCGCCGTGAGGGAGAGTGGACCCTGCGGGTTTATTGCGATAAAATCGGGGGCGAATTGTGCTCCATCGCCTTTTCCCTCGAGGAAACCCCCACCGGCTGGGTGGCCTACGCCGGGGCCATCCAAGGCGGCAGCGGGGCCAACGAGGATACCATCAAAGCCTCGGCCAAGGCGATGCATGGGGTCCGCGCCAAGGCCATGGCCATCTTCGCACTCCAGGAAGTCGTCAGCGCTCTGGGGGTCGTCCGCCTACTCGGGGCGGGTAACACGATCCAGATGTCCGCCGGCAAGCACCTGATCCGGGTACCTTGGAACAAGATTTCCTTCAATTACGACGGTATGTGGGCCGAAGCAGACGGCAAGTTGGTCGAGGACGGCTGGTTCGAACTCCCCCTGCGCGAGGTCCGACGGACCCGCGAAGAGATCAAGGCCAATAAGCGCCCACTTTACGCCCGCCGATACGCCCTCTTCGACCTCCTGCAGGCTGCGGTCACCGCCGGGCTCGGACAGGCGGCTTAAGGGCACGCCCGGACAAAACAAGTAAAGGCCTTACTCCCCTCGGGGAATAAGGCCTTTTTCGGGCCACTCGGGCAACAAAAAGGGCCCCGTTGCCGGGGCCCTTAGGGCTAACCTCTAATCCTAAGATTAGAAGTTGTAGCGAACCGAGATGTCGGTCGTGGAGGCGGAACCGGAAGCGTCGGAATAACCAACGGCGACCTGGATCTGCTTGTTCACGTTGTAGGCGAGCTCAACGGTCCACTGGTTAACACCAGCAACGCGACCGTAGGCGATTGCGCCTTCGATGTTGGAGCCAAGGTCCTTGCGGAGGTTGAGGCCGTAGGACTCGTTCGAGCCGACGGAGACGGTGGCGTCAGCGCCGAGGGCAACGTTCTTGAAAACGTAGCCGAGGGACACGGAGTCAGCGCCGTTGCCGGAGCTGCTGCCACCGACAGTGGTTTCAGCTTCAACGAGGAAGTTCGAGCTACCGATCAGGGCCGAAGCCGAGAGGGAGTAGCCCTTGCTGTCCGAGTTGTAGCCGAGGCCAACGCGGTTGTAGGAGAGACCGGACGAGGCAACAGCGCTCTGGGCAGAGGCAGCGGCAGCGAGGGTCGTGATGGTGAGGATCGGTAGGATATGCTTCATAGCGTTGCCAGTATTGCTACAGGCTTGTGACAAAATCAAGCACCATTTTGCGTAAATCTTCGCACCCCAGGGAAAGCCCTCCCTCCTGCACATTTCATTCACACCCCCTGTGAATAAGATCGGGGACCCTTGATAGTCAGAAACCTAGGCCAAACGCGGCCTCCCAAGATTTAACCCCCGGTCCGGTCTTATAGCGTAGGTTGAAGCTACTTTGGGCCCCCAGAGCATGCCGCCAAGAGGCTTCCCGATCAAAGGCCGGCAGGTAGACCCCCTGCCCTGAAATTTGGCCATAGCTCAGGGCGTCGGTATCCGTCAGGAAGAGCCGGAGGCCATAGCGACCCTGGGTGTAGTTGTCCTTGGCCGGAAGCAGGGAAAGGCCCGCCGGAGCCACAAAGTCCAATTTATTATAAAAATAGCCGTATTCGGCATAAACACCCAGTTTGGCTAGAATCGGCAACTCCGTGAAGACCCCGCCGCCCATGCCGGTCACGTCCAACGGGCTAGAGGACACCGGCGCATTACAGGTCTTAAGGTCGGCCCGCGACCCGGAGTAAGAGGCCTCTAGAAAGAACCCGAAACGACCATTATCGCTCGTATCGCAGACCCGCCCACTTAACGTCTTACTATCGGCGTAAGCAGGACCGCGACTGTCGGTGACTTGGGCGTAGGCGATCTCGGCCTTGGGGTGCAGCGTCCGCAGCGGAAAGCGACACTGCGAGAGGTAACGCTCCAGCCCCGAAAACAACCCCTGCTCCACCCCGGTCGCATTGAAGGCGGCCGCGGAGAGACTCAGGGTAGTCAAGCTGGCCAAGGCCAAAGCGGGTAAGGGCGAGCGCATACGCGACCCTACCACCGGCTCGCCCGGTGGCGCAATGGGCAATAAAAAACCCGCCAGGCGAACCAGGCGGGTCTCGGGGAGCGAACCAACCGTCGGCTTACTTGCGACGGAACTTGGTGTTGAACTTCTCGACGCGACCGGCGGTGTCGACGAAGCGCTTTTCGCCCGTGTAGGCAGGGTGCGAATCCATGGTCACTTCGCGACGAATCACGAAGTGTTCGACGCCGTCAAGGACCTTGGTCTCCTTGGACTTCATGGTCGAACGGGTCGGAAACTCGCGGTTCGTGGAGACATCCACGAAGACGACGTTGTTATAATCAGGATGGCCTTCCTTCTTCATAGTAGAGGGTGTGCGGGGGTGGGATTAGCCTTGGCGGGCCTTATAGCGGGGGTGCGTCTTGTTGATCACATAGATACGCCCCTTGCGGCGGACAACCTGGCAATTCGGGTGACGCTTCTTCAGCGACTTGAGGGAGGAGGAGACTTTCATGGTCTGGAGGGCCGGATGGAAACGGCAGGTCGGCCAACAAAGGTGGCCGCCGCCTGACTGTCAACGGGATTTCCTAGGCTTGTTTCAGCTTCTTTCTGGGGTTTGACTCCACCCATGGAAACACGCCTCCGGACGGCTACCTTG
>Ga0209296_1000036_pt1 | contig 120494 bp, 115 predicted proteins | sample S_130206_EF_Meta_FD_187319 | JGI IMG/M metagenome (GOLD analysis project Ga0209296, IMG submission 187319) | Freshwater microbial communities from Lake Simoncouche, Canada to study carbon cycling - S_130206_EF_MetaG (SPAdes) (version 2) | ecosystem: Environmental > Aquatic > Freshwater > Lake ... | reverse complement strand
CTCGCCACCGGAGAGATCGTCGGCGACTCGATCCAGCATCAATGAGTCGAGCCCCACCCGGCGAAGCACGGCGAGCAACGCCGCGTCGGAGGCTGAGGGATCGGCTACTGCGAGGTTGGAACGCACAGAACCCGGGAATGGAATGGGTCGCTGAAAGATCATCCCCACCCTTCTTCTGACCTGTTGTGGGTCGAGTGCGGTCAGATCGGTCCCCTTGAACCGAACCACGCCCTTTGAGGGAACCTCGAGGCGGTTCCCCAGTCTCAACAGGGTGGACTTCCCTGCTCCGGATGGGCCGGCCAGCACGGTGACCGCCCCGCTGTCCACGCAAAGGTCCACCCGGTGGAGAAGTTCAGTCCCACCGGGGGCCGAGAAAGAGACCGCGTCGAACTGAAGCAGATCCCCCTCGTCACCCCTCTTCGCACCAGCACCCATAATCGCCAGCATGACACCCGCGCGCCCTCCCTCTTAGTCTTATGAAGTGACTTCATCAGAGCAGTTCCCCACCGCCTGGGCCGATGCGGCCTCCAAAGACCTCAAGGGCGCCGATCCCGCCGATCTCGTTTGGGAAACCCCCGAAGGCATCGCCGTAAAGCCCATCTACACCGCCGCTGACCTTGAAGCGCTCGGCGATGTCGACACGCTTCCGGGCTTTGCTCCCTACACCCGTGGCGTGCGAGCAACGATGTACACGAATCGCCCGTGGACGATCCGTCAGTACGCCGGATTCTCAACCGCCGAAGAATCCAACGCGTTCTATCGCCGCAACCTCGCTGCTGGGCAAATGGGTCTATCGGTCGCATTCGATCTCGCCACACACCGCGGGTACGACTCCGACCACCCCAACGTCGTGGGCGATGTCGGCAAGGCGGGCGTCGCCATCGATTCAGTTGAGGACATGAAGATCTTGTTCGACGGGATTCCGCTCGATCAGATGAGCGTGTCAATGACGATGAATGGCGCAGTTATTCCGATCCTCGCCATGTTCGTCGTTGCTGGTGAAGAACAAGGCGTAGATCGTGCGCTACTCGCCGGAACAATCCAGAACGACATCCTCAAAGAGTTCATGGTCCGCAACACCTACATCTACCCGCCTGCTCCAAGCATGCGCATCATTGCCGACATCATCGATTACACAGCCAACGAAATGCCGAAGTTCAACTCGATTTCAATCTCCGGCTATCACATGCAAGAAGCCGGAGCGACTGCAGTTCAAGAACTGGCGTTCACAATTGCCGACGGCAAGGAATACGTCCGCGCCGCTCTCGACAAGGGACTCGACGTCGACCTCTTCGCTGGCCGCCTTTCGTTCTTCTTCGCGATTGGAATGAACTTCTTCATGGAGGTTGCCAAACTGCGCGCCGCGCGCGTTCTCTGGCACCGAGTCATGAGCGAGTTCGAGCCAAAGAAGGCCGGATCGCTCATGCTCCGCACCCATTGCCAGACCTCGGGCGTTTCGCTGACCGAACAAGACCCCTACAACAACGTGGTTCGCACAACCATCGAAGCACTTGCTGCCGTACTTGGCGGAACGCAAAGTCTTCATACCAATTCCTTCGACGAAGCGTTGGGTCTTCCGACCGACTTCAGTGCTCGAATCGCCCGTAACACCCAGCTCATCATCGCCGAAGAATCTGGCGTCACCAGCACCGTCGATCCTCTTGGTGGTTCCTATTACATCGAGTCGCTCACACAGTCACTCGTTGATGAAGCGTGGACGCTTATCTGCGAGGTCGAAGAACTCGGCGGTATGACCAAAGCCGTTGAATCAGGCATGCCGAAACTGCGCATCGAAGAATCAGCCGCACGCAAGCAGGCTCGCATCGACCGCCGCCAAGACACCGTCGTCGGCGTCAATAAGTACGTGCCCGAGAACGTCGAAATGGTCGACGTTCTAGATATCGACAACACAAAGGTACGCAACGAACAATTAGCCATCTTGGCCACTGTTCGCGCGAATCGTGACGGTGCCGCGTGTGCCGCTGCTCTCAACGCACTTACCGAAGGCGCCAAGTCCGACGGCAATCTGCTTGCCCTCGCCATCGACGCCGCCCGAGCACGAGCCACTCTCGGTGAGATCTCTGACGCCATGGAAGCAGTATTCGGCCGACACAAGGCCGAAGTCCGTACCATTGCTGGTGTGTACGCAAAAGCCTACGAAGGCGATGAGGACTTCGCCGCCCTTCAGGGTGAGATCGAAGCATTCGCAAAGACCGAAGGTCGTCGTCCGCGCATGCTTGTCGCCAAGATGGGTCAGGACGGCCATGACCGCGGCGCAAAGGTCATCGCAACCGCATTTGCCGATCTTGGTTTCGACGTCGATATGGGGCCGCTCTTCCAGACCCCTGCCGAAGCAGCTCGAGATGCCATCGAAAACGATGTCCACGTGGTTGGTGTTTCAAGCCAGGCTGCCGGGCACAAAACCCTTGTGCCGATGCTCATCGACGAGTTAAAGAAGGCCGGCGCCAACAACATCCTCGTGGTGTGTGGTGGCGTCATTCCTCCTCAGGACTACGACATGCTCAACGATGCAGGCGTCGCTGCCATTTTCGGACCGGGCACGAACATTCCTTCAGCGGCCCGCAAGGTGCTCGCCCTCATCGCGGCGAAGAGCCCGAACGCGTGACCGAAGCCGCCGAGGATGCCGTCTCCCTCATCGAGGGGATTCGCTCCGGCGATCGGCGCTCTTTGGCCCGCGCGATCACATTCGCCGAGTCCACTCGGCCAGAACACCGCGTCATTGCCGATGCGGTGCTCGAAGCCGTTCTGCCATCCACGGGCAACGCCGTGCGCGTCGGAATTTCCGGTCCACCAGGAGTCGGCAAATCGACGTTTATTGAAGCGATCGGAAATCACATCATCAGTCAAGGGCTGCGTCTTGCCGTTCTTGCCATCGACCCTTCGAGTCGACTGACTGGCGGATCAATCCTCGGCGACAAGACACGAATGGGTGAACTCGCCAACCAGCCGAACGCATTCATTCGACCCTCCCCCGGCAGCGGGCAACTCGGCGGCGTTGCCCGCCGCACACGCGAAGCAATGTTGTTATGCGAAGCAGCAGGGTTCGATGTCGTCATTGTTGAGACGATCGGTGTTGGTCAATCCGAAGTTGCTGTGTCGGACATGGTCGACCTCTTTGCTCTCCTCGTATCACCCGGCGGCGGCGACGAGCTTCAGGGAATCAAGCGCGGCATCATGGAATTGGCCGACCTTGTCATTGTCAACAAAGCCGACGGTGATCTCGCAGCGGCCGCAGCTCGCACACGCGGCGATTACGCAAGCGCAGTTCACTTGCTGCGACCCAAATGGGAGTCATGGTCTACTGAAGTCGTTGCGTGCTCAGCGCTCAACAACATCGGCATCGAAGAAATATGGTCGGCAGTTAAGAGGTTCGAGGAGACCACCCGTTCCTCTGGTGAACTCGTTACGGCCCGAGCCGAACAGGCCACTGCTTGGTTGTGGAGCGAGATCGACGACACCCTTCTCGATCGATTCCGAGCCGATCCCCAGGTTGCACCCGCGCTTCCTGCAGCGGAGGCCGATGTGGCATCAGGACGAGTGAGCCCAACTCAGGCCGCCCGACGCCTTCTCGACCGTTTCAGCGGTCGCTAAGCGATCCGGCGGTGGTCTCGGGCCTCGGAGAGACCCCCGGCTACCATTGGTCTCTATGTACAGCACGACTCCCCCCATTCGTGAGGTGACCAAGATGAGCGCGAACGAGGAGCTCCTCGCACTTCGCTCCGAAGTTGCCCGCCTGCGCGATCTGGTTGGGCCCACTGAAGAGTCGTACGAAAAGCTTCGCCTCGACGTGCTCGGCGCCCGCGACGTTGCCAAAGCCGCTGAAGCCGCTCTTGGCTCGGCCCGAGCTCGCACCGTTGAACTCCAAGCCCAGTGCGATCGCTATGAGCGTGAGTTCCTCTGGTTCCGCAATACCGTGACCGCACAATTGCTCGGACTGCGGAAGTTCGTTCCGACCGTCCGTCGGGTCACGCGGTTTTTCGCCTCGCGATGACTCCTCGTTTCTCGATCGTCACCCCGGTCTACGACCCACCTAGCGACGTGCTCGTCGCAATGATCGCCAGCGTCGTAGCTCAAACCTTTGTCGACTGGGAACTTCTCCTCGTCGATGACTGTTCTCCTTCATCGCATGTCTGGCCGTTACTCGAAGCAGCCGCCGCGTCCGATCCTCGGATCCATGCGATTCGTCGCGAGCACAACGGTGGCATCGTCGCCGCATCCAACGATGGTCTCGCTCTTGCTATCGGGGAGTTCATCGTGCTCGTCGATCATGATGACCTCATCACCTTCGATGCCCTCGCGTGGGTCGATGCGGTGATCTCCGAGGCCGCTGACGATGAAACAATCGGCGACATCGTGGACTACGTCTACTCCGACGAAGACAAGATCAACTCCGATGGCCACCTCGTCGAGCATTTCTACAAGCCTGACTGGTCGCCAGAACGACTACGCACGAACAATTACTGCTGTCATCTCTCAACGATCAGACGCTCGCTCGTCGAAGAGGTCGGAGGATTCCGCTCTGGTTTTGACGGCTCTCAGGACCATGACCTCTTACTGCGCATCACAGAGCGCGCCCGCAAGATCGTCCATATCCCCCGAGTGCTTTATCACTGGCGGATTATTCCCACTTCTGCCGCTGGTGGCACCGAGGCCAAGCCGTATGCCGCTGAGGCCGGACGCAGAGCGGTTCAAGAGCACTGCGACAGGGTCGGGATCGACGCAGAGGTCGTGCGCCACGAGATCCCCGGGATCTATGAAGTGCACCGTCGAGTCAAGGGAGATCCGTTAGTTAGCGTCATCATCCCGACGAACGGTTCCAAGGGTCGAGTTTGGGGCGTCGAACGGTTCTACGTGGTCGATGCCGTTCGATCGATCGTCGAGAACGCCACCTATACGAACATTGAGTTCGTCGTTGTCGCCGACACAACTACTCCCCCGATCGTGCTCAGCGCTCTTCAGCAAATTGCCGGCGATCGACTCAAACTCGTGATGTATGACAAGCCGTTCGACTTTGCCGACAAAATCAACATCGGTCGTTTGCACTCCTCTGGCGATGTCCTGCTACTGCTCAACGACGACGTCGAGGTCATCACGCCGAACTTCATCGAAGTTCTCGTCGCGATCGCCCAGGAGCCCGGTGTCGGCTCGGTAGGCGCCAAGTTACTTTTTCACGACGACACGATCCAGCACGCCGGTCACTATTACAACTGCGACGCCCTGCACTTTTGCGCTGGATGGGATGCGAATCATCCCGGCCCACATTGCATGCTCATCACGAACCGTGAGTGCATCGGCAACACCGCTGCTTGCCTCGCCATCCGACCCGAGGTCTGGGACGACGTCGGCGGTATGACTACAGAGTTCCCCAATAGTTTCAATGACGTCGACCTTGCGTTGAAGCTACATACCTCGGGCTATCGCAATATCTGGACTCCTCAGGCGCAGCTCTACCACTTCGAAAGCGTCACCCGAGATTCGTCAGTTAGCGAAGCAGAAGGAACTCGTCTGTACGACCGCTGGGGCGATTATCTCAATGGCAATGCGTTCGGGAATATCAACCTCGAACCCAAAACCGATTGCTGGTCCCCGCGTGGTGCTCGCTGAGCCCCGTTCCGATCTGTTTAGCGTTCGTGGTCAGAAGATATTGCGGCCCGCACTAGTGCAATTCGTTCTTCCTCGGTCACGATCGTTCGACCGTGCCCGAGAGTGACAAAGAACTCCGAACCGTTCGTCGGCCGTGAATCGACGATCTTGAGGTCGATAAGACCCATCGTGCCCAACTCGGCGATGAGCAGTCGGAAACTCTCGGGGGTGAATCTCCAGCAATGGACCTCGCCGCCGAAGTCAGCGTCGTCAAGCGCTCCTCGCCACCCGTTAGTACCCATGGTGAGATCGTGTCGGAACTCAACCTCTCCGCCGAGTCCAGAGGCCCAAGCGATGTTTCCGTCGAGTTGCGCGCAGTGCGCAAAATATTGGAAGACCTGGCCAGCAGTGGGCTTGACACGCTCTTCTGTGAACGCGTCGAGCAGTGCACCGGTATTGCTAAGCGGTTGAAAATGATCGAAGCAGTAGCGCTTATCAGGAAGAGCCATCGAGAACCGTCCAGTGGGTGTCAGGATCTCGGCAACACCCTGAAGGAAACGGATCGGATCGGGGATGTGCTCAAGCACATGACTCGCGATCATCCATTCATATTTCGAAGCGCCACCAACCACCTCAGCGATGGGTTCGCCTTTCCAGACATAGTCGACGTGTTCGATGCCGTCGACATCGATGCCCTCGGCACGAAGCGCTGCATAATGTTCTTTCAGAGCGTCTTCGTTGAGGTAATCAAGAATCTCGACGTTGTAGCCAGCGCGCTTCGGAGCGATCGGACTGTGGCAGGGACCAACCTCGAGCCCGAGACCCAAAGTGTCGAGCGCGGCGAGGATCTTGTGTTCTCTGGTCTCGATGACTCGCGTAACCCTTCCTTCCGCGCGACCGTGGCGCTCGTAGTGCACCCAGCCCTCCGCATAGACCCCGGCCGCAACCGCTTCTGCGATATCGATGTTGGCCGCAAGGTAGGACGCTTCATCGAACTCCGCTCGTGACATAACTGGCGAGGAGCCATCGGCAGCTAGTGGTGCACCCGCAATCGTTTTCCTGCCCAGTCTGGCCATCAGTCCCCCAACGAAATCAGGAATCGCGCTCCCAGTTGCCAGGGAGTTCGATCATCCCTTCAATGATATGTCCGCTGGGTCTGATTTGGAGAGAGAACTCGGCCGGAGGCACAAGGTGACTGCGGGTCGATGCACGAAGTGGGTGCACACGCACTGTGTAGTTGCCCGGCGCTATCGGCAAATAGTCAAAGCGATAGTCGATCGTCTGATCGCCTATCGCTCCCTCGAACGGCGGTGTCACGCGGGCAGTACCCAAATGGATACCGCTTTCGGTAACGATCTCGAGGGCAAACTCAATAGCCTCGGGAGACACGCCACCACGCCAAGTGGTGCGAATAATCAATGGCTCACGACTCACGGCGAACGGAATCACGTGACCGTCGGCATTGAGTACTTCGATCGACTTCACGAGAGCAGAAGAGTCCTCGGCCACGAAGCCATCGGACTTACCATCGCGCGTTTCCTTGTCGTTGACGCCCTGCAGATAGTCAGCGACGACCGTTACTGGATCGCCCGTGGCGACGACCTGACCGTGATCAATCCATGTGACGTGATCACACATGTTCTGCACGACGCCCATGGAGTGGGTGACGAGCACGATCGTGACGCCGCTGTGCTTAAGCGCAGCAAGGTGGTCGAGGCAACGGCGCTGGAACTCCTCGTCGCCTACCGCGATGACCTCGTCGATCAGCAGGATTTCCGGCTCGACGTGAACCGCCACTGAGAAGCCGAGACGCACGAACATGCCGCTCGAATAGTGCTTCACCGGGCTGTCGATGAACGCGGAGAGGCCGGAGAATTCGACGACACGATCGAAGATCGCATCGGTCTGCTTCCGACTCAAGCCCATAATCGAAGCATTGAGATAGACGTTCTCGCGTCCGGTCAGTTCAGGATGGAATCCGGCTCCCAGTTCCAGAAGTGCTGAAATGCGACCATTCGTGATGACTTCGCCCGACGTCGGCGAATGGATCCCGGCCATCAGACGCAGCAGCGTGGACTTGCCGCAGCCGTTGTGTCCGATAAGTCCGTGGACCGTGCCATCCTGGACCTCGAGATCGACGTTCTTGAGCGCCCAGAAATCCTCGTAGCGCTTGTCGCCGAAACGAGTGAACATCTCCTTCACGCTGCCGGGCCGGTTTTTGTAAAGCCGGAAGTGCTTCGAGACATCGTTGATCTGAATCGACGCCATGATCAGATCTCCTGCGCGAGATCGCGCGCCTTGCGATTGAAGATCGCAAGGCCGATGAAGAACGTCGCCAAGCTCACGACGATGACTCCGATGAATGAGCCGAGACTCGGCCAGGTCAGACTCCAAAAGGCGCACCGCGACCATTCAACGAACTGAGCGATCGGATTGCATTCGACGATCGATCGCATGGGAAGACCCCACGCCTCTTCGGGCACCCTCGTAATTGGATAAATGATCGGCGTTGCATAAAACAACAGATTCATGCCGATCGTGACGAGGAAGGCAACGTCCCTATAGAAGACATTAAAGATGCTGAGTGCCAGGCCGATGCCAAGCGAGAACAACGTCAACATGATCATGAGCAATGGGAAGAGCAACAACGTCACGCCTACGTTGCCGAGGATCGCCATGATCACCAAGAGGATCCCTGCCTCGATCAGGGCCTGAAGTAATACCGTTGCAGTATTGGCAATTGCGGGACACGCTGCTGGGAAGTACACCTTGTTCAGAAGTGGACCAGAGGCTTGCAGCGCCCCGATCGACCCGATGACGGTGTTGTTAAAAAAGTTCCAAATGTAGAGACCAGCGAAGAGATACAGCGCGTAGGTATCGGTGTGGCCGTTTCCAGCTGTGGGAGGGACCTGCTTGAAAAGGAAACCGAACACCAACGTGTAGATCGCCAGCATCGATGCTGGGTTTATAAGCGACCACGCCCAACCGAGAAGGCTCTTCTTGTACCGGGCACGCAACTCTCGCTGGGCGAGGTTGTAGATCAGGTTCCGGTATGCCCAGAGCTGGGTGACAGCGGCCAAGTTAAAGCGTCTCCTGGGCAGTTTCTACTGCCAAGACAAGGAATGGGCGAGAGCCAAGGTTAGCAGTAACCCCCTTGGACTCCCGTGACCAATGCGAGCGAACACAAAGCCCAGAGGCCGTTCAAAACTGCCGCGAGAGCGCCCGATCGAACACGGTCACCGGAGTGCCACTGGGGGAATTGATGCTCTCGACCTTGGTGAGGCACGCAGGCGTGGGGCCTTCCGTTAGGGCGCGTCCAGCGGTGACGATGTGGTTCACCCCGAGTTGGTCAAGTTCATTGCCACACGGGTTAAGGCGGATCGACACGACGTCGTCGTGGACGAGCGTGATCACTGGCGCCGACGCACTCACATCGAACATCCATTCAGTGATCGCATAACGGTTCCAAATGTCTTCATAGCGACTCGATGAGTCGAGAACCTTCCAAGCATCAGCGTCTGGGTACAGGTTGACGCCGCTGAGGTTGTTCACCCCAGCCGCGGTGATAACTGATGACGAATCCCACGTGTCGGCGATCCAGACACCGTCGTCGTTGCCATCGTCCCGGTGGACATCTCGGACCATCGTCGCAAATGGTGACGACGTAAGTGGGTCGAGACCGCGTACCAACGGGTTCGCAGGGAGCGAGACCGCGAGGCCGATGACCGCAAGTGCAGACATCGACACCAGTGGCTTCCAGAACCAAAGCGCAGCAGGAATGACGAACAGAAGCACAGTGAAGGCAGCAGCCTTCGGCGTGACGGGCGCTCCGCCTTCGCGAAACAACGTTCCCAGCGACCACACGTACGATGCACCGATAACGGTGACCACCGCGCCTGCGGCAACGCGACGCCAGCGATCGATGGTTGCATCAGCCAATGCTGTTCCGAGCAGCACCATAAAAAACACCGACGCGAAACCGAGACCGAGCAGGACACGGTTCACGGTGACCCGGTCGAGAAGCGTGATGCGATTAACGATCGCGGGGAAGCCGATCAGAAGATGCACGAGTAGCGCTGCGATAGAAACAAGGACAGTGATCGCAAGAAGTCGGGTACGACGACCGAGGTCAAAGACAGAGCGCCACACAAACGGAAGACCGAGGACCAGCATGAGCCCCAGGAAAAGAAACGACGAAGCCTCGGACTCGTTGGCAAAGACCGAACCGCGCATTCCGATGTCACTACGGACGTACTCCCACCCGTACCAACCTTGGAAAAGTGTCTCGATAGAGCCCGTGCCACCGACCTCGCGTCGCGCTCCGGGATAGACCGTGCCCGCGATGGCACTGAGCGCTGGACGACGGGTGATGACGAAAGCTGCGACGACCAGTAGGACGGCACCGACTGCGACGGCGGTGTTGATCACGATCCGGCGCATTTGCCATGAACCTTCGAGCAGCTTTGGGATGGTCACCCCTACGACCACGGCGAGCAACACAAAGATGACAGGGATCTGCGAGGGCGGATACAGAAACAGCGCGAAGCACGCCGCCGCGTAACCAGCAAAGACGACGCGCCACCATCGACCCCATCCCTCGGAATCGGATTCGAACGACCAGAGCAATGCCGCCACTGCTGCTGCAGCCCACCCAAGCATGCCGAACGTTGTGGGGTGATACCACCAGTGGAAAAACGGTGAACCAAACATCACAAGTGCACTGAGGGCGGCCCAACGCCAGTCACGAAACACCACGAGCATGAGCGCGTAAACGCCGAGCATGAGGAACGCTGCTGGTGCCCACCATTCGAAGGCAAATCCGTTGGCGGCCGGAAGGACGAAGAATCCGATCTGATGGGGGCGAAACAGTTGCGGCCACCCCAACGTTGGCAGGTCGGAAATAACCGACATGTCGTGCACTCCGACACCGACCTCGGCGTAGCGAGGGAATCCTCGCTCAACCTGACCTATGACCATCGGAGTGCGCACCAACCACTCGTCGGAACGGATCGCACGCGGAGTTCCCACGATCACCGAAGAATCCGTCGCCTTTCCCGAGGTGAGTTCGGGAGTCGAGGTACCAGAGATGCCGAGAGCGGTGAGGATCAGTACGCCGAGAATCACCACGACAGGGAGGATCCAAACAGCCCTCGCAGGCTCTCGTAACGAAACGAACAGTTGCCGCCCGGTTCGTCTCGTAGTCGTGGGACCTGAGGCGCTCTGACTCACTTCATCACCCTCACGGAACTGACCTCCAGCCGAACGCTTGGAGCCCCCTGAGCGTAGTTGTCGCCCAACGAGCGATCAGACCACCGACGGGTTATCAGGACCGGCGCAGCAGTTGCTCTACCCGGTCGGCGAATGCGTCACGACCAAATCGACTGGCTCTGCGCATCGCTGCAGCCGCCATTTCGGCCCGGAGATCGGGTTGGCCGACGAGGACCATGGTCGCACTACGCCAGCGTTCGAGGTCATCGAAGAGGAACCCGTCGAGCCCGTCGGAGACGATCGCTGACTGACCACCAGCGTTGAACACCACCGGCACTACCCCAGCCGACATCGCCTCGACTGTTGTGATCCCGAAATGCTCGGCACGCACTGGATCAAGATCGAGATTCTCCCCGAGGCCCGTGGCGTGCCAGAAGATCGACGCCCGCGCATAGAGCGCGTCAAGTTCCGATCCAGAAGCGTCGACATGGATAACCACCGGCAAGTCCTTCGCCGCTTCACGGACCTGTTCAAGGTACGCGTAATCCACTGGAAGGCATCCACCGACGAGGTGAAGTACCCATCCGGTGAGTCCCTCTTCAATCAGCAAACGGAAGTTCATCACCATTTCGAGCTGCTTTTTGGCGTGGCCTCGACCGGGAGCGAAGAAACGACCTACGGCGAGGATCACCTGATCTTTCCTTCCTGTTGCACGGAGTCCGACCGGGGGTTCGAGTAATTCCGAGTCGATCCCCCACCACTTCCGTACCCATCGACGGGTGAACTCTGAATTGGAGACGACGTGTTCGTAAGTTGAGATCCACGAGCAATCAAGAAGTTCCGACCGGAGGATCGATGCTCTCCCCAGCAATGGAGAAAGGAGATGGCGACCGGTCGTGATGCCTACGAGAGGCACACCGAGTGGACGCTGATCGCCGTTCCCTCCGATACCCCCGGGACGCTCTGCGTTACTCAAAAGTTCAACGGTGTGTGGGCTCTCAACTTCGGGAAGGTCCAAGGTGATCCGCAGTGGTTCGAGCAGACCTAATTTCGAGGAGGGGCGCCCGATATCAACTGTTCGCACAACAGTGCCGTTGACAACGATCTCAAGTGAACGAACCTCGCCGCGTTCGACGAATCGACCGATCCACAGATTCAGTCGACTGCTGCCGGCTTCCACCGGATCGAAGGTCAGAACTCCGCGACCATCGGTCCATCGCACCTGCTGCCAGCGAACGAGGTCTGGAGGATAAAAGCCTTCTCGAATGGCGACGCCCTTGGCTTCCGACCCAAACAGTCGTCCGCCCACGTTCATCAGATGGCGCTGCCAGCCCGCCGCATTCTCACCAGGCTGATCGGGAAAATGCACGACATACACACCCGCCTGCGCGCCGTTACGTGCGTGGCTGCGATAACTGGCGTTGAAAAAAACATCGAACTCCGCAGAGACGTGCTCAAGGTCTGCACATTGATCAACGACTCTGAGCATCACTCCTTCGAGATCAAGACCGAGGCGTTCTGCCAAAGAAGGAACATCGAACGTTTCGTGGGCAAGAAGTGTGACGTCGAAATCATGACGCAGAACTTCGGCGATTCCACCGGCATAGGACTCACCACCGCCCCCCGTCGACCAATAGGCGTCATAAACGGCGACCGACGGACGCGACGACAACCGTCAGACCTCTCCGTCGGTAGGTTCAGAGCCATCATCCGAAAGCGCTTCATGTAGAGCCAGTTCCTGCGCGAGCTTTTCGACCCGACTCTCAAGACGAGTGATATGGATGGTCAGGTTGAGCGAAATAATGAACAGCACCACCGTCGAACCGGCGAAAACCAACGTGGGACCGTAAGAGATCCCGATCGATCTCGATAGCCAATCGATCAGGGGTCGAGCAAAGGCAAGAATGAGCGCTCCCACCCCCACGGAGATCCAGAGCAGAGCAAAGCCCTCGGAAAGTCGGCGACGGCGCAGTGCCTCGAGGATCACAACGAGCATCACGAGTGCCATTGCAATAAGTACGAGTGAAACTTTCACCGGATCGACTCCGTGGGTAACGGACGGCGGATGGGGCTGATCACGATTACGAGCATTAAACGAAGCATGTGATAGGCGCTCTTCCATGCTCCCGCCGAGGGTGAACCACCCTTTCGCGTATGCATTTGCGCTGGAGATTCGATGATCCGCAGGCCCTCAGCGCTGGCCAAGAGCAAGGCTTCAACGGTATCGGAGAGATATTGCGAAGGATAACGACGAGCAAAGATCTCAAGTGTCGGACGGGAGAATGCTCGGAACCCGCTCGTTGTATCAGAGAGTTCGACACCCACCCTGCGACTGACCATCCGCGACAGCATCTTCATGCCGCGACCACGCAGAAACGAGACTTCGTAACCGGAAGAGAAACGCGAACCCACTACGAGGTCGGCGTTACCGTCGACTACGGGTTGGAGAAGCCGCTGTGCCGAGGATGGATCGTGCTGACCATCGGCGTCGATCTGCACCGCTGCGCTGTAGCCCGATGCCACAGCGAATCGAAAACCCGTTCGCAATGCTGCGCCGACTCCGAGGTTGAACGGATGGCGGACGACCTTCGCTCCAGCCGTGCGAGCAATGTCACCGGTACCGTCGATCGAACCGTCATCGACAACAAGCACATCGATGCCCAACTCTCGGCGGACAGCCTCGACAACCGACGCCACAGTGTCGCTCTCGTTGAGCGCAGGCAAGATCGCCAGCACGTCGCTCCGGGGGGAATCCACCTAGCGAGCCTACTTGTGAGATCGGGTCAGTCCCGGGAAACAAACCAGCGCAGGATCTCTGGGTCGGGCACAGTCTGGCGGGACCGAACATTCCGACGCTCTCGGATAATGACAGGCATCAGTTTGAGGAAACCAAACAACGAACTCAAACGCCTCCGCACGGTTCCTGGCCACGGCCTACGGCCCTTCATCAACGGTCGCACGATGTCGCGACGGGCATAGGAAGCTGTAACAAGCGCAAATCGACACGTCTGAAGTACGGCGAGCCGAATGGGCGCGTTCTTCGCCAGCATCACGAGTCGGTTGCGCTCGACGTAGTGAGCGAACGTGGAACTTCCCTCTCCTGTACTGGCGGCATGCACGTGTCGCGCCACAGAGGTGGGAACAGTTCGGTAGCGCCAGCCGCGCGCCCGACCTCTCCACGATAGATCAGTGTCCTCGTAATAAAGAAAGAAATGTTCGTCGAACACTCCGACATCCTCGAGGTATTCGGGACGAAACAGAACGCTCCCACCACACCAAGCAAAAACTTCGACCGGCGCATCGAGTTGCCCGCGATCGATTTCAAGCCATCCTCGATCAGCGCCAGCCCCGTCGGAAAAGACAATCGAACCCACGTTGTTAAGGACATCAAAGCGTTGCGACGTGACAGTCACCGAGATTCGGCATCGGCCGATCGGCAACGACACCACCTCGGGGCCGTCACCGCCGTCGATAGTCAGCGAGGTTTGCACACGGGATTCAAACTCGATGACCGCGAGCGATCCTCCGGACTCGTCTGGCACCGGCACGCGCAGAACTGCATTGGGCATCGACCATTCGAACGAACCATCACGATCTGTTTCAACACCCCAACCCGTGTCGCCGAGATGCGCGTCTCGTGTGACATCTACGCCGTCGATCAGGACCGTGCGCACCATTACTCCGAGATCGCGCTCGTCACCAGCGCCCGGATTGAAAACGGGAACGGAAAACGAAACGGAAGCGAACCTCGGTTCCAGTAGGAGTTTGGATGAAACCGCACCCAGGCCACGATCCGCGTCGAGTGCCTCAACGAGAGGCGTCAGCCATCCGGGCTCAACGAACGCGTCATTGTTGATGAGGCCGACGAATCTCACCCCGTCGAGATCGCCCATTGCGACGTTGTTGGCCGGGAACCCGCCGTTGGTCGATTGACGTCGGAGATCGAGCTCAGGGAATTCACGCGCAATGACATCTGCGCTTCCGTCTGTAGACGCATTGTCGATGCAGACGATCTGAAGTCGATCGGAGGGCCAGTCGAGCCGTTCGAGATGACGAAGGCACCGGAGTGTCAGATCGCCACCGTTGTAATTAAGCACCACGAGTCGAACGGGTAGGTCCGAACGATCGATCGCAGCGCCCACGTCTGAGATCAGTCCGCGAGGATTCGATTGACGAGGCGTTGCAGCGGAATCCGGAAGTCGTCGAGCAACTCAATGCCCGAAAGTCGGAGTGCTGCATTTTCGAGTACAGAGTTCGCCGGCCGAGGAGCTGGCCGAGGCGGCTGAAGGTCAGCGGTAGCGACGGGCTGGACCCGAGCCGGATCGGCACCCGAGGCGATGAGTACCTCCTGCGCGAAATCGAACCAACTCACCGCTCCTTGATTCGTGACATGGAAGGTACCCGTTCGACGATCGACGACGATCCGTTTGATCATCACAGCAAGATCGTCAGCAAACGTTGGATGCCCATGTTGGTCGTCGACAAAACTCAACCTGTCATTTTCGGCGGCAATCCGAAGAATCGTCTTGACCATGTTGCCGCCGTGATACCCGCACACCCACGAGGTGCGAATAATCGATGACTCAGCGCCGAGCTCGAGTTCGCCTGCGAGTTTCGACGCACCGTAGACAGAGGATGGAGCGGTGGTATCCCACTCAACGTAGGGACTGCTCTTTGTGCCATCGAAAACGTAATCAGTTGAGACGTAATGCACGGGCGCACCGACGATCCGAGCAGCTTCAACAATGAATCGGGTGGCGAGTGCATTCACGAGGAACGCTCTCTCGGGATCGGCCTCACAGGCATCGACTGCCGTCCATGCCGCCGGATGAATGACAGCATCGGGATGCACAGCGATGATGGCGGCCATCACCGCATCACGATCGGTGATGTCGAGCGAAGCATGGTCGAAGCCGTGAACGTCATGGCCGTCGGCGCGAAAGGTTTCGACAAGCTCGTGACCGACCTGGCCGCCAGCCCCGGTGATCAGGACGCGCATGACTCAGGCCTTCAGAGGTTCCCACCAGGCGCGGTTCGCCCGGTACCAATCAACGGTCTCAGCCAGCGCCTCGTCGAGCGAGCGCGATGGCGTCCACCCGAGCGCGTTGGCTTTGCTGCAATCGATCGAGTAGCGACGGTCATGACCCAGTCGGTCCTGCACGTACTCCACCATCTCGTCACCCACGCCAAGAAGGGCGAGCACTTTTTCTGTGAGTTCACGGTTCGTGGTCTCGTTGCCGCCGCCGATGTTGTAGATCTCACCAACGGCACCCTTGCGCAGCACCATGTCGACGCCGGCACAATTGTCCATCACATAGATCCAGTCACGGATGTTCAGACCATCGCCGTAGAGCGGAACCTTCCGACCGTTGAGAAGGTTTGTGACGAACAATGGGATGACTTTTTCGGGAAACTGATAAGGACCGAAGTTGTTCGACGAACGGGTAACAATCACCGGAAGTCCGTAGGTTTCCTCATACGAAAGAGCGATGAGATCCGATCCAGCCTTCGACGATGAGTAGGGCGAACGAGGCCCAAGACGATCACTCTCGACGAAGGAGCCTTCATCAATGGATCCGTAGACCTCATCTGTCGAGATGTGTAGGAATCGATCGACTCCAACGGTCCGAGCAACATCACACATGACATTCGTGCCGAGGCAATTCGTGCGCACGAACGTGTCGGGATCCACGATCGACCGATCGACATGACTCTCTGCGGCGAAATGGACCACAGCATCGTGACCATCCATCGCCGCGGCGACCGCTCCGCGGTCGCAGATATCGCCCTGCACGAAACGGTAGCGGGAATCTCCAGCAACATCATCGAGACTCGACAGGTTGCCCGCGTAGGTGAGCGCGTCGAAGACAGTGACGTGATCGTCGGTAGTCGACAGCACATGACGCACATAGTTCGAACCGATAAATCCGGCAGCGCCGGTGACGAACAACTTCATTAACAGAGGCCTTCCTGCGAGGACGAGCGGATCAGGGACGGAGCCCGATGTGGGGCTGCCACTGAGGTTCGATCTCTGAACGGCGAGGGTTGGATCGGTCGCGGTTCGAGAGGATTGGCTCGGTGACGCCCCAGTCGGCAGCGATCGCAGGATCATCCCACGCCACACCGAGTTCGTCGGTGGGGTTGTAATAGTTATCAACGAGATAGGTAATCGTCATGTCCGAAAGCGCAGCGAAGCCATGAGCGACACCCGGCGGGATGTACACGCCACGATGCGAATGTGTGCCGTCGGCCTGACGGCCGAGGTCGATCCATTGGGTCGCACCATCGGTGGGCGAACCGGTGCGCAGATCGTGCAACACGACTCGCGCCGTGCCGAACGGGACGTACCAATAATCGGCCTGATGGAGGTGATAGTGGAGTCCGACAACTGCCCCGGCCTGACGATCGCCACGGTTTCCCTGAGTCATCTCGCGACCCTGGGGAAACCACTCGCGCCGATAGGTCTCGACGAAGAAGCCGCGTTCGTCGCCATGCACATCGGGATCGACGATCAGAACGCCTTGAATCGACTCTGACGGAGTGACTGTTGCCATTGATTCCTTGGGGGAAGGCGCTCGGAGCGACGGAACGCAACGAGGTTAGTCGGCTCTGGTCTGACCTCTCAGGACGGTCCCGACAGCGATGTTCTCATTGTGACGGAACACCTTTCCCACCAAGGCAGGGAACGGATGGGATCGTGTGGTGATGTTGACGACTCCAAGCGCCCCGAGCAGACGGACGGACTCCACTTTCCCAATAGAGCGAACATGGGTGGGATCAGATCGCTGCCCAGCGGACTGAGGAGTGATCAGCACAATCCGCCCATTGTCCGCGAGGCGGGGCAAATAGCGGGCGACTAACTCGGAACCATCGACTTCGTCAAGATGTTCGAGTACGTGCGAGAGCAGGATTGAGTCGAAAACGCCGCGATCAACCATGTCGAACTCATCAGGTGTGTAGGCCTCGAGTCCGAGTTCGCGGCAACTCGCAACCGACGCAGGATTGTGATCTATCCCGACCCCATTGCCGTCATTGAAGGTAAGACATCGGCCAATGCCGCAGCCGATATCGAGAACGCGACCGAGTTTCATCCGACGAATGTTGCGCCGATAGGGATTCGGAATGAGTTGCTTCCACCGAGCAGAGGAACGCCCGCGCAATCTCTCGGTGTACCACTCACCAGAGGTTGATCCGTCGGACATTCCCGAAGCATAGGAGTCCCCGCTAGCTCCCTCGGCGACCGGAGTACCGTGTCGGGCGTGGAACCGTCGGCCGGATCGAACGCATCGCAGCTTGAAAATCCCAGCGTGACAGTCGTTGTGGTGGTCTTCGGCGAAGAACCCCAGCTCGTCCCTTGTATCACTTCGATCAGAGAATCTGTTGGAGTTCGCACCGAGATCGTGATGGTTGAGAACGGTGGCAGCGAGTCAACAATCGCTGCACTTGAACAACAGGGAGATATCACTGTTGTTCGCCCTTTCCGCAACACCGGATTCGCTGAGGGATGCAACCTCGGAGCCGCTGCCGGAAACTCCGAGCACATCGCGCTCATTAACCCCGACGCCCTTGTGCACCGCGATGCGCTCGCCAACCTCGTCGCCGTCGCATCGCGATCCGAAGTGGGGATTGCAACCGCTTCAGTACGCCTCGCAGATCGACCGGAACTTCTCAATTCCGCTGGAACCGAAATCACGTTCATGGGACTTAGTTGGGCTGGACACTTTGAGGAACCCGCCATCGAATTCACCTCGGAGTTTCCGGTTGCAGCAGCGAGCGGCGCCGGAATGGTTTGCGAGCGCACCCTATGGAACGACCTCGGGGGTCTGGTCGAGCAGTACTTCGCCTATTTCGAGGATGCTGAGTTCAGCGTCCGCGTGTGGCAACACGGACTCAACGTCACCTACGTGCCCGATGCGATCGTCTTGCACCATTACAAGTTCTCGAAGAACACAAACAAATTCTTTCTGCTCGAACGAAACCGCATCGCGACCGCGTTCACCTGTTTCGAGGCTCGCCATCTCGTTGCGATAGCTCCCCTCTATTTAATGATGGAACTTGCACTCATCGCGCTCGCTATCCGCGGTGGATGGATCAAAGAGAAGATGCGCGCCTACTGGTGGATCCTTCGTCATCTCCGATGGCTTCGTCGCCGTCGCTCACATGTGCAACATCAGCGCAACGCATCCATGCGGCCCTTTTACGACTTGTTGTCGACGAGCCTCACCCCAGGCAACCTCCCCGACGTGCACCAACCGCGTTTTGTCGAGCGTTCCGTTGCCGCGTATTGGCACATCGTGCGCCGAATCGCTCGACTCTGAATGACGCGCTGACAATCACTGACCGTCAGCGATGATCAGATCTCGAGCGGCTCGTGCTCAATCGCTTCGATAAGTGAGCCGATCCCGGCCTCGCTGATCTGGGCGTGACGTCGCAGCAGACCGATCATCATCACCACGGCGGCTACCAATGATCCGCCAAGGAGACCGAGGTCCACGCGAAGTTCCAGATCGCTGATGACTGAGATAATTAGGAGGCAGACCGACAGGCCGGCTCCCCACGCAAAGGCGGTGAATCGGTGGCCACCGAGGGCCATCATGGCCTGAGCAAACGTAAGGGCGACGATGAATGCTCCACTTCCTGCGGAAAGGAGCGCAAGGCTGCCGGCACTCATCGTGAAATCCTTAAACAAGATCTTCCCAACGAATGGGCCCAGTAAGAACGCCCCAATCGTTCCGAGAACTGCGATGGTGGTGACCACAACCAGTAAGCGCATGAGGCCTCGCCGGAACTCATCGTTCTTTCCTGAACCGGCGAGTCCAGCGAGTTTCGGTAACAACGTGCCCTGAACTGCTTGGAACAACAGAACTGGCACCCGCGCAATGAAAAAGGCAGATGCGAAACCGGTGACGATGTCCTCCTCGGCATCAGTCGCAAGCAGGTTCACCCCAAGTAGCGGGGCGTACGCAAGCGTCTGACACAGGACCGAAGCCGCCAACAACCATCCGAGGTTCGCCGAGAGTTCCGAGATCGGAGCGTCGGGGCCTGGCTTCAATTCGCGACGCTGACCGCGCAATACAAACGGGAGTGTAAGTAACGGAGAAAGGCCCAGACACAATGCGTAGAGAGCGGCTGACTCGACTCCAGCCAACTTCAGCCCAATCGCAAGAGCGAGCCGGATCATGCTGTCGAGCGCGATGAGTTCGCTGTAGGCGGTGAATCGCCCCTCGCCGGCGAGGACACCGCGCGTGAGGTGAAGAAGAGCAAAGGCGATCAACGAGACGCAGAGACTGATGGTGAAGAAGGTGTTTCCGCCGTAGAAGACATCGGACAACCATGGAGTAGCTGCGATCGCACCGACAACAAGGACGGCGAGTATGACTGCACCAATCTGCGCCGCACGCACAACAACGGGACGACCGCCCTGACCGATCGCTTTGCGATGCGCAACCGCGCGACCAACCTCTTGTTCAAGAGGAAGGAAGAACCCGGGGCCGACCACGAAGATCACGGCCCAGAACGCAGAGAACGCCGCTTTTGCAGATCCCTCGAGCGAGTTGAGGGTGACGATGACGAACCCGTATGACAGGAATGCAGAGACAGCGATTCCACCGCCCACGACTCCAGTTCCGGCGGGCAAAAGGCCATTCGCCTTCGTCACTACGGCCGCGAGTTTCTGCTTCAACGAACGAACCTCCGGGCGGACATAAGACAAAAGTTTCGCATCTGACAACCATGCCCAGGGGGACCCCGGCGATTTCTCCACCCCTATAACTGCATCGCGAACCGAGTGTTAGAGAATGCGACAGCCCATGAGCGTATTGGTCCCGCCCGGAGCAGTGTTGATCGCGTAAAGGCAGACGTTCTGTGGACCGGTTCCGACTTGCGGCCCCAAATAGTCGAAACCACGTTTCGAACCAACGCCAAAGATTGCCCCGACATCGGGACGATCGAGATTGGCAATGACCGCCACGCCCTTGCCATTGATGTAAATGTGAACCTGCGTCGATGCTGACGTCTTCGGGTCGAGAGCCCATCCAGCAAACCGGACTAGCCCATAACCTCGGGCGGCGATATCGATAGATCCGAATGGATCGCCGGACATTGAGAGCACGTTTCGACACCCAAGTAACTGATTCGAGCCGCGCCCGACCATGTTGATCGCGTAGAGGCAAACCTGATGCAGTCCGGGTGATGCTGGGATCGACTTCGTGAATCCATGGGCGGTGCCGAGCCCGGGATAGTAAGGCGTCAGATCGGGGCGATTACCGTTGGCTACGAGTGCAGTGCCGACTCCATCGACATACACATGGACCTGCACCGAGTTTGCGGTGTCTGGATCGATCACCCATCCGGCGACATCAATCGAGCGCACTCCCCCACGTACGAGATCGATAGAACCAAACGGTTCGGGGCTGCGAACGGTCACCCTGCGACATGCGAGCTCGGTATTCGATCCATTTCCAACTGCCTCAATCGCGTAAAGACAGACTCGATGCGCTCCCACTGATGCAGGGATGTTCGCGCTGAATCCGTGACCGTCGCCGTAACCAGGATGTGCGTCGTTCACCCCGCCATGATCAAGATTTGAGGCGAGGGCGGTACCAGCACCATCAACATAAGCGTGTACCTGGATGGCATTCGCGGTGTCAGGATCGATCGCCCACCCTCCGACGTTGATCTCCCCAACTCGACCTTCGATGATGTCCACGTAACCATAAGGACTTCCAGTCGGCAGATCTTGAATCGAACAAGCCGGAAGCATCTGGTCGCGTCCCGGCCCCGAAGCGTTGCGAGCCGTGACGCATACCTGTTGACGTCCACCCGGTACGTCAAGCACAACGTCGTATGCGTGAGATCCGACATCGGTGCGATCAATATTTGCTGTAACTACCTGCGAGACCGAACCCGACGTGATCTGCACCTGAACAGTCCCGTCAGTGTTGGGATCCTTGGCCCAGCCGGCCACATGCACCTTTCCCGGCGAAGGGATCTCCACCAGATCTACATAGCCATAAGGACTTCCCACGATCGCACATCCGAGGAATGCGTTCGATCCAGTACCAGTGTTGATCGCATACGCGCAGAACTTCTGTGTCGAGTTCGTGAGAGGAAGGCTCGCCTTGAATCCGTGGTTGGGCCCGAAACCCGGATATGCAGCGGCGACGTCGTTACGAGTGATGTTCGCAACCGTGGCCACACCGACGGGGTTCGCATCGACACCGAGTTGACCGTTAAGGACATGAACAGTGATCGGATTGCGCGTATCTGGATCAATCGCCCAACCGGAAATCTGCACGTGCGAAGGATCCGATGGGGTGATGTTCTCGACGGCACCAAACGGCGTTCCGCCGCTTGCACCTGAGCCCGCAAGTGATGCAAGCGATGTGGCGTCACAACAGAATCGATTCATATCGACATCGTCAAGTTGGGTGCCGGAGGAATTGGCAAAGATCCCCGGTACATGCCCGACGCTGTGTGTCTGCCAGAAGGTCCAGGTTGACCAACCTGCGAAACCCCCTGGCGAATAGGCGTTGGTGTCGGGATCACACAGGAGCGTCCCGTCCTGACGCTGACAGTGATAGTCGGGCAACCACAAGCGATATTGCTGACCGATATCGACGGGGTTGCCGACCTGTCCACTCCAAAAGTAGCGACCGACGTAGATCATCGGCTTCTTGCCCGTAAGCCCGGTCACCTCAGCGAGAAAGATTCGAGTCCATTGCGCGAGGTCGGCCGGTCCGAGTCCACCTGTCTCTTCGAGATCGAGAAATCCAGGAAGATCTTGCGGACCCGTCATGGATCCGGTGCGCGAAACGAAATAGCGCGCTTGATCCTGCGCAGTGGAGAGTGGCAGTGCCGGCTTCGCATAGTGATAGGAACCTCGATAGAGGCCGGCGGCGGCGGCGCCCTGCCAGTCCTGCGCAAAACAGGGGTTCGTGTAGGTGGTGCTCTCTGTCGACTTGATGTAGGCGAAGGAATGGCCCGCCGACTTCACCTGAAACCAGTCGATGGGTCGTCCGCAGGCGGAACTCGTAGTGCCGGGATGTTGCCAACTGGCAACATCGACGCCAGTGACCCACGCGCCCGCCGGCGCAGCGACACCCAAGAGTGCGCACATAGCGATAACGACTCCGAGCAGAACTCGGAGAACGGAACGGCGCGGAGCGGGGAAGGGGGTTTCCACAATTCATCTGACTGTTCGCAACGAGGTAGTGGATTTTCATACTACCGAAAGGGGGAACAAATTTCCGATCGCCCCGACCGAAGCGCCGTTAGGCCAGATCAACCACGGAATGATCACCGATCATCAGTCGGTTTGCATGAGGCTCGTGTTGCGACTTCCGCACTTCAACTTGCTTGCCCACCAGCGAATCGGCAATTGAGCGAATTCCGGTGATACGCGACTGCTCAAGAATCACCGAGTTCACAATCGTGCTGTCGGAAATTTCACAATCGAAATAAATCGAGGCATATGGACCGACTGTGCTGTCGATGATTCGAGCGCCTTCACCGATAATCACTGGACCGCGCAATGTGGAATTGACCACCACTGCCCCAGCCTCGATGACAACAATTCCCTCGAGTACCGATGCAGCATCAACGGTTCCTGCGCTCGATGCTTCAAGCATGTCGAGTACGAGTCGATTTCCTTCAAGGAGTGGTTCGAGTTTCCCAGTGTCTTTCCACCAGCCTTCAAGCACCTCATGACGTACTCGATGTCCGTTGTCGATAAGCCACTGGATTGCGTCGGTGATTTCGAGTTCGCCTCTCGGCGACGGTTCGATCGCGGCGACCGCTTCGTGGATACTCGGGTCGAAGAGGTACACACCAACAAGAGCGAGATCGGACTTTGGATGCTCGGGCTTCTCAACGAGCTTGGTGACCTCGCCATCTGGACCGATCTCGGCGACACCGAACCGCTGAGGATCGTCGACGCGAGCAAGCAGGATCTGCGCGGACGGAACTTGTGCATCGTCAGCGCGAGATTCGACATGGTCGGCTTCAAAGCTCTCGACAAATTCAGCAATCCCCTGACGAAGCAGATTGTCGCCCAGGTACATCACGAAATCGTCGTTACCCAGAAACTCACGCGCAATGAGGACGCAATGAGCCAGACCCAGCGGAGCGTCCTGAGGGATGTAGGTGACGGTCGCGCCCCATTGGCTTCCATCGCCCACTGCCTCACGGATCTCAGGCCCCGTGTCGCCAGTGATAATGCCGATCTCCGTGATTCCCGCTTCAACCATGTCCTCGATCCCGTAAAACAGGATCGGCTTGTTGGCAACAGGAACCAACTGCTTGGCGCTGGTATGAGTAATCGGGCGCAAACGTGTGCCGGCGCCACCGGAGAGAATGAGACCCTTCACGACCGATTGTCTAGCAGCCTGACAGCGAGGGTCCCCGGGCGACCCGCCAATCAGACGGTCTGGCAGGCCAGTAACCGATTCGAACCAGTACCTGCAGATTCGATTGCATAGACGCAGACTGTTGTCGGCGAAGGACCGATCGCAAGAGTTGCTGCGAAACCATGATTGTTCCCATAGAGCGGATAGGCGCGGCCGACATCGGTGCGTTCTCCATTCGCAGTCAACGCAGTCCCGGTTGCTCCCACATAGATATGTACCGAGGCCGGGGCGGACGTGTCTGGGTCGATGGCCCAGCCCGCGACGTAGACACCATCGGCGGTTCGAACGATCGCATCAGCGGAACCGAACGGCGCGCCTGTCGGCAGCGACACCGACTTACACCCAAGGAGCGTGTTCTCTGCGCCGGTGGTGTCGATGCCGTACGCGCACACGTTGAAGGTCGTACCGAGCGTCGCCGCCGATGCAGGAATCACTGCATCGAAACCGTGCAACGCGCCGTACGCCGGGTAGTAGCTGGCAACTTCCGGTCGTGGCGTGTTCGCAGTGAGCGCGGTGCCCGAACTCCCAAGGTACACATGAACCGCTATGGGTGCGACGGTATCGGGATCAAGCGCCCAACCCGAGACGGTGACCGATCCCGGCTTTGCGGTCACCTGGCCAAGAGCACCCTTGGGAACACCGGTGGGCAGGCTGATCGTCCTGCAGCCGAGTGCTTCGATCGTGCCGAACCCCGAGGTGAGACACACCCGATGAACTCCACCTGAACTCGGAAAAGTGCCAGAGAAGCCCGAAAGGCGACCCGCTGTTGGGTACTTACTCAGGACATCGTCTCGGGGAATCGTGCGAGCAACAGAACCGACAACAGTCCCATCAACCGAGACAATCGCTTTCGGAGAGTTATTGCCAGGAACCATCACCCAACCGGTCATGGTGAACGAACCAGGGGCGATCGTTACGAGATCGATGTTCCCGCTCGGCGCCCCGGTGACGAAGATGTTCTTACAGCCCAGGAGGACGTTGGTGGTTCCTCCACCCACGTTGATGCCGTACGCACACACCGTCTGATTCCCGATCGGTGCGGGAATCTCGGCGATGAAACCGTGGTTGTCACCCATACCCGGGTAGGCGAGACCGACATCTGTTCGAGTTCCGTTTGCAGTGATTGCTGTGCCGACGGTGCCGACATAGATGTGCACCTGAATCGGATCGGTTGTATCTCCATCAAAAGCCCATCCGGCAACGCGCACATTGCCGGCTTGGTCTTGAGTGACAGCATCGAATGAACCTTCAGGATTGACGTTCCCACAGAAGCCGCGACGAGTGGATGTATCGCAAAGAACTGTTGATGGTGTCCACGTCAACGCCAATGGCGCACGAGCGTCTGCAGTGACTTGCTTCGACGCGGTGATGTTGATGTCGTAACCGGTATCTTCCTTCAACCACACGCGATATTCGTTCCCATTGGCGCGCACCGAATAGAACGGCTTTGGCAGTGGAGTTACAGAGTTTCCTGATCCGTCATAGGTGCCTCCCTGCCATCCGCGAGAACCTTCTGCCAATGCAGGGTTGATGTAAAAACAGGTAAGCCCGTCGCCGATACCGCGAAGATTGCAGGTTCGTTGCTGCATTCCTCCAGTGCGTGACACCGCCGCGTCAAAGGACGTGTTCAACTTTCCGTCGGAGCTAACGAGCTGATTGAACGTGTCCTCGCAGTTTGTACTGTTTCCAAAACTGCAGCCGTACCAAGGCCCCCACGCGTATTGACGACGCAACTGAGGTGATGCGAGTTTGCTCGCTGGAGCAGTGCACCAGCGGTACGCGATCGTCAGCGATGCCTGATTCGCAGCGCTCGTCGCGTTAATGGCTTCAGCTGCAGTCAGATCCCAACGGCCAGCAGAATCAAATTGCCAGAGACCAATTCCCGGGCTGAAGAAGGCGTTGACATACGCGCCTGACGTTCGCCCAAACGCGAAAAGCTTGGCGTTTGAAACACGTCCACCCGATGTGTTGTCCCACCGCGACAACGTCATGGGCGAAGGTAACGTGCCCCCTGCTTCAAAGTAGGTCGGCACGATCATCATTGCGGCGAGATCGACAGAAGAAAGCCCGCAGTTGAAGTTGGGATCGGCCTGTTCAGTTCCAGAACGTTTCATGGTGGTTGTTCTGTTCGCGGCTTCGCGAATGGCATCAAGCGGGCCTTGGCCATAGGTGCGTCCCGATGAGGCGGGAACCATCACGATCGGAAGACAACCGGAGGCCACGATGATCGTTCCGAGGACAAAACCGAACGTCGCAACGCAACGCCGAAGACGGCGAGTTCTGCGCTGTGCATCTGTCGGAGTTGGAGCGTTCATACAGACCTTTGAAGAGACGCGTGAAACCACGCTCTCCGCCCGGAACCAATACTAGCGAGGCTCATGGCACACGCCTCGACACCCCCATTCCCTTTATGAGAAAGGGAATCAGCTCACAAAATGGGGTGCGTGAGGCGTGCAGTACTGGTCGTACTCCGCGATCACGATTTCTTCGGGCTCGATTGAGCATGCCGGGCACTTCGGATCACGACGGATCTTGTAGGTCATGAACGACTGCTCGAGGCTGTCATAGGCCATGAGCCGACCGGACAACGAATCGCCGAGCCCAAGGAGAAGCTTGATCGCTTCGATGGCCTGGATCGAACCCACGATGCCCGGAAGAACTCCAAGCACACCTGCCTCGGCGCATGACGGTGCAAGTTCCGGTGGCGGCGGCTCGGGCAGGAAGCAGCGATAGCAGGGGCCATCGTGAGGAAGGAACACTGTCATCTGACCTTCAAAGCGGAAGATCGAACCGTGCACGACTGGGGTACCTGTCTTAAGTGACGCGTCATTGAGCAGATAACGACTCGGGAAGTTGTCCGCACCATCGACGACAAGGTCATATTGCGACAACAGTTCAACAACATTGGACGCATCAAGACGCATGTCATGTGTAATCACATTGACTTCAGGATTCAGCAGTTTCAGTGTCTTCGCCGCTGAATCGACTTTTCGCATGCCAACGCGTTCGATGTTGTGAATGATCTGGCGCTGAAGGTTGGATTCATCAACAACGTCCATATCGATGATGCCGATTGTGCCGACACCAGCAGCAGCAAGATAGAGCGCTGACGGTGAACCGAGCCCACCAGCACCAAGCAAAAGCACCTTCGAATCAAGAAGTTTCAGCTGTCCTTCTTCACCGACCTCAGGAAGCAGAAGATGACGCTGATAACGATTGCGTTGTTCGGCTGTGAGCGTGCGAGGAGCCGACCACGTGCGCCCCTGGTCTTTCCACGCGTTGAACCCACCGTTCATCGAGAGAACATCGGAATAACCAAGTTCGCCAAGCGTCTTTGCCGCGAATGCCGAGCGCACTCCGCCGGCGCAGAACACCACAATCTTTGAGTCACGATCGGGGATACGACTTTCCACCTGAGCTTCGAGATGGCCGCGGGGAATGAAAACGGCGTCGGGAATCGCGCCCTGTTCGAACTCATCAGGCTCACGCACGTCGAGAAACACCGTGCCGGGCGAGGCGCGAAGCACTTCAGCTTCGACGGGTTCGATCTCGGTGATCTGGCTTTTTGTCTGCGACAGAAGGTCTCTGAAGGTCGCCATGGTGTGCCTCAAGTGCTCGGGGGATCGAACGATTCACTCGCTCGGGATGAAAACCCTACCTAGTAGGTCGGCTTTCTGCCACCTTCGGGGATCACCGGGCGAGAAGCACAGGCAATACAACCGATGCCGACCCATGAATGACCGCTGTGGCCTGCTCATCGAACGGGGTCGGCTCGGCATTCACGATGACGACAGCCCGCCCCGCCTCTAACGCCAGCGGCACCATGGCAGCAATCGGGTAGACGCTCAAACTGGTGCCAATCGCCAACAGAACCTCGGCTTCCGTTGCCGCCAGTTCCGCCCGCATCAGATCAGCAGCGACCAGCGATTGCCCAAACATGACCGTCGCCGATTTCACGATTCCGCCGCAGAGCAGACAATGGGGGTCTTCCTCCCCCGCTCGGACTCGATCGAGTGCCTCGTTCATCGGGCCACGAGCGCCACAGTCCACGCACTCCCAACGATGAACGGTGCCATGAATTTCCACGATCTTCTCCGGCGAATTTCCGGCGATCACATGAAGTCCGTCGATGTTTTGTGTGACCAACGTGTGTAACCGACCTGATCGCTCGAGTTCGACGAGCGCCCTATGCCCATCGTTTGGCGATGCAGTGAACATGTCTGACTGAAGTCGAATCTGCCAGGCGTCGCGTCGAACCTGTGGGTCCTCGACGTAATGCTGGATCGTGGACCGCTTCTCTGCTCCTGGATTTCGAGTCCATACCCCGTTGGGGCCTCGAAAATCGGGAATACCTGAATCGGTACTGATACCGGCGCCGGAGAGCACCGCTACCGAAGACGATGACTCGAGCACTTCCCGTGCCACCGCCAATGCTGCATCGCCAGTCGCTTCATTACCCAGAACCGCCATCGACTCATTGTGGCCGAAGACAACCGATGATGAGAGAGCCCAGGCAAGAAAACCGTGTGGAGTAACGTTCCAACCAATGACTGACAACGCCTCCAATAGCAACAGAGTGCTCGTCATTATTCCCGCGTTCAACGAACACGAAACTCTCCCGTCGACCCTCGCAGAATTGAAACGCACCGTCCCAGACTTCGATGTCGTCGTTGTTGACGACGGTTCGAAAGACGACACCGCCGATCTCGCCGAAACCAACGGGGCCATTTGCCTGCGACTTCCGTTCAACCTCGGAATTGGTGGCGCACTCCGCACCGGCTTCCGCTTCGCCGTTGAACGCCGTTATGGCCGCGCCATTCAGTTCGATGCTGACGGACAACACGACGCTTCGCAGATTGCGGCCATCTTGGCGCCACTCGACGATGGAGCCGACCTTGTCATCGGCTCTCGCTTCGCGGGAGTAGGCGACTATCACGTCGGCCGCAGCCGCGGCTTCGCTATGGGCATTCTGCGCTGGTCGATTCAGCGCCTCGCAGGGCAAAAGTTCACTGACACATCTTCTGGATTTCGTGCCTTCAGCTCCGACATGCTCGCAATGTTCGCCACCGATTATCCGATTGAATATATGGACTCGGCCGAAGCACTTGTGCTTGCGTGCCGCGCCGATTTCGACGTTCGCGAAGTTCCCGTCACCATGCGCGAACGCTCTGGCGGCCAAGCATCGAACCGTAGTTTCCGACTCGTGTACCACTACTTACGGGTCTTGGTCTCCCTTGCGAACACTCCACGGCGCAACCGCACACCGAAAGCGAATGCATCATGAGCCTTCGAGCACACGTCGCACTCGCATTTCTCGTCGCACTCGCGATTGTCGGCATTGTGATCTTGGTTCGTCGTCGATACCTCAAGGCCAAGTACTCACTTCTGTGGCTCAGCCTTGGTGCAGTCATGGTCGTCATCGCTGCCGTTCCAGGTCTTCTCGACTGGACAGCAGAGCGGCTTGGCATTTGGTATCAGCCCACACTTCTCATCCTTATGGGGCTCGCATTACTCCTTTTGATTGTCGTTCACTTTTCCTATGAACTCACCCGTTCAGAAAACCGCACACGTGAACTCGCCGAACAACTTGCACTGCTCCGTTTGAGAGTCACTGAACTGCAGCATTCGATAGACGATGCGGCGGTCCAAGCAGAAACCGACGACAACAACACTCCTTCCTGAGACCTAAGGAAACGGTCCGTCTGGCCCGTTGACCAAAAGCATGGACGGCACGAGAGTCACTGAAACATCACGAAAGGTCGTGATGGGTGTTGACGTCTTCAGGAGGACAAGTGACCCTCATTGCCGATCCCATTGAGCCAACCACCACCTTTGCGGTTGAGTCATGGTGCGACCCGGTCATCGACCAGCTCGGCCACGACCCGCGCTCTGCCTATGTCGAAACGTTTTGGTTACCAATCCTTGGTCCATCTTCGGTGTGGCTCCTGCGCCGTCTCGCCGACGGACTCGACCGAAACCCCGAAGGCTTTGAACTCGACCTCATCGACACGGCTCAATCGTTGGGTGTCGGAATGCGCGGTGGACGCAATGCACCGCTCTTGCGCACCTTTGAACGGTGCTGTCGATTTGGCGCTGCACGCATGCACGGACCGAGTTCACTCATGGTTCGCCGCCGCCTTGCTCCACTCACTCGTGCGCAAACGGAACGACTCCCCCAGTCCCTTCAGGCTCGCCACGACACATGGCTTCGTCAGCCCCGCACATCACCATCATTCGAACAAATGCAAACGCGAGCTCGTTCCCTTTCGCTGTCAATGGTTCAACTCGGCGAAGACACCGCCGCCATTGAGCGTCAACTTCATCGCTGGCGCTTCCATCCAGCTGTCGCTCACGACGCTGTTCGATGGGCACTTGCAAACGCGCCACATGTCGAGACGACCACTGCACCTCTGTGACGGTGAAGACTTAACGGCGACGAGGCGTGAAGGTTCGTGCGAGTTCAAGAAGCGTGCGCACGCCATAACCGGTGCCACCCTTTGTGGTTTCAGCATCGTCAGTTTCAGACCACGCCGTTCCGGCAATATCGATGTGCGCCCACGGGATGCCCTCGCCCACGAACTCCTGAAGGAAGAGCCCCGCAGTAATCGTGCCGCCGCCCCGTGACCGTGAGATGTTCCGAAGATCAGCGACATCGGAATCGAGAAACGCCCGATAGTCGGTGGGCAGTGGAAGCGGCCACATCCGTTCACCCGCCGATTCGGCAGCATCCTCGACGTCTTCAAGCCATGCGTCGCTATTTGACATCACCGCAGCGATTCGACCGCCAAGAGCAACCTCAACCGCACCAGTCAATGTTGCAAGATCGACAATCGCATCAGGCGCATCTTCGGTTGCCAACGAAAGCGCGTCGGCAAGAACGAGGCGACCTTCGGCATCGGTATTGAGAACTTCAACAGTGGTCCCATTGCGGATGGTCAGCACATCGCCCGGACGGGTTGCATCGCCATCGCTCATGTTGTCGGTCATCGGCAAATAACCGACAACCTTGCACTTCGGGGCAACCGCCCTGAGAGCAGCGAAGCAACCCAACACCGCGGCCGCACCACCCATGTCCATTTTCATGGTCATCATGCCTTCGCCGGTCTTGATGGACAGACCACCGGAATCAAACGTGATTCCTTTTCCGACCAACGCGAGCGTGCCCTTTGGCGAACGGGGCGTATAGGTGATCTTCACGAATCGCGGTTCAAGCGTGGAACCACGATTCACTCCGAGAAGTCCACCGAGTTTCTGCCGACGGATTTGGGCAAGATTCAGCACTTCGATGGTGAACCGTTCGCGACGAGCGAGTTTGACTGCCTCCTCTGCAAGCGCAGCGGGAGTGAGATCGCCACCTGGTCGATTTACCAGATCACGAGCGAAGTTCTGGGCTTCACCAATTTTCAGACCTTCGGTAAATGCATCGGTTGAAGCTTTGCCGCTGATCCCGGCAACTGTGACCGTTGTTAATGCAACGGGTTTGGGATCAGAACGGTATTCGGTAAAGCGATACGAGCCAAGCACGAGGCCCTCAGCCAATGCCCGCAACGCCGTCGTGCGCTCTGCTGCCGTACCTTCACCGAGCAGATCGCTCGCGTCGACAGCAATTTGTTTGGAACGCGATCCAGCACGCACACCCTGTGCGCCGAACCGGCGGAGTCGATTGTCATCGACCAACTTCGATGGTCCAACGCCGATAACGATGAGCGAACGACCGCTGGCGTCAACGACGAATGCCGTTTGATCGGCTGCTCCCGTGAACCCCTGCGTGCGTATCGCCGCAATCGGCAATCCGCGAGCCTTTAACGCCCGATCGGAACCTTTGTCCGATGCAACAGCGACGACGACAGCATCAACAGCCGTGGGGACAGAACGGGCGGGCGAAATCTTCAGAGACACGAGGACCTCTTTGTTGGGTTCAGGAGAACAAATCGGTGGTTAGGGCTTCACGGACCGCGTTGGCAACGACGTTCCTTCTTGCCAGCGCGCCAAGGTCCAGAGCAGATCCGACAAGCGATTGAGATAGGGAACGACTGCGCTTCCGGGACCAGCAGCAGCGAGGCTGTCGCGCTCGGCGCGACGAGCGACCGTTCGTGCGATATCGAGAAGTGCACCGATTCGATTCTGACCCGGCACGACAAACTCAGTCGGTGGTTCGAACTTCGCACTTGTGCTGTCGATCAACTCTTCAAGATGGGTGACCATCTCGTCGGTCACGAGCGTTGCCCCTGCAGTCAACTTGTCGCGACTGCCGGGGTCGGCCGCAAGTTCGCCCATCAAAACCCAGAGGTCACGTTCAAGATGCACCAACAGGTCGCCCAATTCAGCATCGGCTTCCGCACGAGCCAGTCCGAGAAACGATTGCAACTCGTCGACCGTGCCGTAGGCAGTCGGAGCCGCTGAATCTTTTGCGACACGACCGCCGTAGAGCAGTCCGGTTGTGCCGTCATCACCTTTACGCGTATAGATCTTCACGGCTGCGAGCCTAGAGGCAGCCGAGCTGCTAACCCGCCTCCAGCGTCTGATCGCAACCCTGCTCTGCTACCGTGTGGGAGCCGAAGCTGACCTGATGGGTAGGGCGTGATGCCCCGGCTTGCGGCGAGATCACAACCGATCCTCGTTCCGCGCCAATCCATCTTCAGGAGATCCACGGTGAGCACATTCCTTGAGGCAATCCACGACCGAGTCGTCATCTTCGACGGCGGCATGGGTACCTGCATTCAGACCAGTGGCGTCACCGAAGAGGACTTTGGCGGACCTGATCTCGAGGGTTGCAACGAACTCCTCGTGGTCACCCGACCAGACATAATCGCTGACGTCCACGCTCGCTATCTCGAAGTGGGTTGCGATGTCATCGAGACAGATACGTTCGGTGCTTTCGCTATCCCATTGGGCGAATATGACCTCGCCGATCGCGTTCACGAGCTGAACGTTGCAGCTGCCCGCCTTGCCCGAGGTGTCGCCAATGACTTTTCAACTCCCGACCAACCCCGCTGGGTAGCCGGCTCTATCGGGCCGGGAACACGCTTCCCATCACTCGGACAGATTCGCTATGCCGAACTTCGAGACCACTACGAAGCGCAAGCACGAGCGCTGATCGAAGGCGGTGTCGACCTTCTCATTATCGAGACCATGTTCGACCTCCTCACCGTAAAAGCTGCCATGAACGGTTCTCGGCGAGCGATGCGCGCCGAGGGTCGTGAGGTCCCACTCCAGGTGCAGGTCACCATGGAACTGACCGGCCGCATGCTGCCCGGAACGGAAATCGCGGCGGCTCTTGCCGCTATCGATCCGCTTCACCCAGATGTCATTGGCATTAACTGTGCGACTGGACCAGTCGAAATGGGCGAACACCTTCGCCATCTCGCCGCCCACGCACGCATGCCGATCTCATGCATTCCAAATGCCGGCCTGCCGAGTGTTGTCGACGGACACATGCATTACGACCTCTCCCCAGAAGGACTGGCCGATCATCATCAACGATTCATCACCGAACTCGGAGTGAACATCGTTGGTGGTTGTTGCGGAACAACGCCCGAACATCTCGCCGCTGTTGTTGAACGCTGCCGAGACCTGACTCCTGCCCCACGCAAGCCCATGCACGAGGCCGGCGCAACATCTATCTATTCACTCGTTCCATTTGAACAAGACACATCGTTCATGATCATCGGCGAGCGCACGAACGCCAACGGTTCGAAGAAGTTCCGCGATGCACTCCTCGATTCTGATCTCGATACATGTGTGCAGATGGCCAAGGATCAGGTTCGCGAGGGTGCACACGTTCTCGACGTCTGTGTCGATTACGTCGGGCGCGATGGAGCCAACGACATGGATGAGCTGGCGAAATTACTCGCCACACAGTCCAGCGTTCCGCTCGTGCTTGATTCGACCGAACCTGAGGTTTTGGAGGCTGGACTTTCTTGGCTTGGCGGACGCGCCATACTCAACTCGGCCAATCTCGAAGACAGCGATACCGAAGGCAGCCGCCTTGACCGGGTTATGAAGCTCGCTGCCGAATACGGCGCTGCGGTGATCTGTCTTCTCATCGATGAAGAAGGTCAAGCACGCGACATCGAATGGAAATTGCGGATTGCTCACCGCATTCACGATCTCGCTGTAAATCGCTACGGCCTGGAACCCAGCGATCTTATTTTTGATGCGCTTACCTTCCCGCTTTCTACAGGCGACGACGATCTGCGCGGCGATGCAATCGCGACGATTGAAGCAATTCGACGCATCAAAGCCGAGTTGCCTGGCGTCTTCACCACACTTGGCGTTTCCAACGTTTCCTTTGGTCTCAAACCTGCAGCTCGACATGTACTCAATTCGGTGTTTCTTGCCGAATGCGTGAAAGCCGGGCTCGACTCCGCGATCGTTCACGCGGCGCGCATTATGCCGCTCAACAAGATTCCGGATGAGCAACGAGAGGTAGCCCTCGATCTCATTTATGACCGTCGAAGCGATGGCTATGACCCGCTCACGAAACTTCTCGACATCTTCGCCGACGTAAAAGCCGCTGACGTTGTCCGAGAAGACCGCAGTGATTGGACAATCGAAAAAATTCTCAGCCAGCGGATCATCGATGGCGAGCGCGAAAACCTCGAGGTTGATCTAGACCGCGCAATGAGCGAAGGCATGGAACCGCTCTTCATCATTAACGACGTTCTTCTCGCTGGGATGAAAGTTGTGGGCGAACTTTTCGCCACCGGCGAGATGCAACTTCCCTTCGTTCTCCAATCAGCCGAGACAATGAAGACCTCAGTTGCCCATCTCGAACAGTTCATGGAAAAAGTCGACGACGGTGGCAAAGGCCGCATCGTCCTCGCCACCGTCAAGGGCGATGTCCACGACATTGGCAAGAACCTTGTCGATATCATCCTTACCAACAACGGCTACGAGGTCATCAACCTCGGCATCAAGATTTCAATTGCCGAAATGATCGAGAAGGCTGTTGAGGTAAATGCCGACGCGATTGGCATGAGCGGACTTCTCGTGAAGTCCACGCTCATCATGCGCGACAACCTCGAAGAATTGAACGCTCGAAACCTCTCGAACATCCCTGTCCTCCTTGGCGGCGCGGCCCTCACTCGCAGTTACGTCGAACGAGATCTGCGTGAGGTCTACGAGGGTCGCTTGTTCTACGGCAAGGACGCGTTCGAGGGTCTTCGTGTCATGGACCGAATTGGCGACATCAAGCGCGGCAACGAACCAGACGACTTCGATTGGGGTCGAGTCCCCAGCGAAAGCAAGGTCCCAGCACGCTCAGGAACAAAAGAGGTGACGGCCGCCGAGGACCTTCCCTTGCGATCACCTGACGTTGCCGCCGATAACGAGATCTTCACTCCCCCGTTCCTCGGAACGAAAGTCATTAAGGGAATTTCGCTCGACGACATTGCTGCCTACATCAATGAGACCGCCCTGTTTCGAAATCAGTGGCAGTTCCGGCCCGAAACCACCGACGGCGTCACTGAAACCGATGAAGAGTTCAAAAACCGCATTCGCCCAACGCTGCGATCACAACTTGCAGAGGCAAAAGCTGCCGACATGCTCATTCCGCAGGTCGTCTATGGCTACTTCGCTGTGAACGCTGACGGCGATGATCTCGTGGTCTGGACTGACGCGACTCGCTCGGAAGAGCTCACTCGCTTCCACTACCCGCGTCAACAATCAGCCCCTTTTATGTGCATCGCCGACTTCTTCCGACCCATGGATTCTGATGTCGACTACGCCGCTTTCCACATTGTCACCATGGGCCAACGCGTAAGCGATGTCGCTGCGAAACTCTTCGAAGAGAACCGCTACCAGGAGTACCTGTTGGTTCACGGTCTTGGCGTCGAAATGGCTGAGGCACTGGCCGAGTACTGGCACCGCCGCATGCGCGAGGACTGGGGCTTTGCCCAGGACGATGGCCCATCGCTCGCAGGCCTCTTCCGTCAGCAATACCGCGGCGGTCGCTATTCATGGGGTTACCCCGCATGTCCCGACCTGGAAGACAATGAGCGAGTTGCTCAGATTCTTGATGCAGGACGCATCGGAATCGAAGTCAACGAGGACACGGGCTTCCAATATCAGCCTGAACAAACCACGTCAGCATTGATCTGCCACCATCCGCAGGCCAAGTACTTCGTCGCCCGCTGAGGCTTAGTTTGCCGATGACAGCAGCGCCCTTGCGACCAAGTCGGTCCCAAACGCTGTGAGGATCGCAAGGTAAAGCAATCCTGTTGCTGCCATGACCGCCGAATACGCGCGTTCTTTCAGCGCGAGGCGTGTCGTGATGATCAAACCAATAGTGGTGACAGCGCACATCACCCAGAACCATGTGAGCAGTCCGTTGTAACCGTCATCGATCGTTCCGTTGATCGCCGAGATCATTCCCGTCGGGACGAGCAACAGGGCCACTTCAGGAACCCAGAGCCAACCCGTCCAATAGACGAGCTCGAGCAGCGCTCCTCGAGCAAGGCCGGGCTGCACGAGATACCAGTGGCCAAGCAGCATGGCGTCGGTTACTGCTCCGAGGAAAAGTGCACCGACAACAAATCGGGAGACGGCAAGCCAAGCTGGGCCACCGGCTTCGAGCCCTGCGGCGACGACCCCCACAAACCCGAGGATCGGAGCGATCAGGTCAAGACGAGGGTCGAACTCACGAACGGTCGCGTCCTTTTCAGCAGCTTCTCGTTCGATACCCGTCATCGCGGCAACGCGCTCAGTGCGGCTCTCGGCTAATGCGACTTGCCCCGATACCCCCGCTTTACGGCGAATGATCGACGAGGCCAGCGCGTATCCCGACGCGAGAACTACGCCCACTGAAGCGACATCGCGCACAACCAACGGCTCGATCACGAAGATTCCGATGTACGCGGCTCCGCCGGCCATCAGCAGGTACGTCCCGCGCATAAGCCATCCGTAACCAAGAGAGACTTCTCTGCGCCGCGTTGTAACCCAGAGGAAGAGGAGCCCACCGGCTGCCCACTGAAGCAGGAGTGAGGCGGCGTCGAAATCAATCATGAGTTGTCACTCTGTCATGCTTCGACAGACACCAATGACCGCTCGGCGTTGGTAATCGATTCTGCACCTGATTCGGTCACCACCATGATGTCTTCAAGGCGGAAGCCAAATTCGTCGGGCAGGTAGATCCCTGGCTCAACGGAATACGCATTCCCAACGACAAGCGGAGCAGCATTTCCGAGAACGATGTAGGGATCTTCGTGTTCTTCAACACCGATGCCGTGGCCTGTGCGATGCATGAACCATTCGCCGTACCCGGCGGCGTCGATAACCGAACGCGTGGCTGCATCGACGGCTTCGGCGACAACACCAGCACCACCCGCATGTCTGCCGGCAGATTCGGCACGTTCAAGAATCTCATACACCTCAGTCATCCGAGCAGTTGGCTCGCCTGTCACGACACAGCGAGTGATGTCTGAGCAGTAGCCGATTCCATTTTCGTCGGCCATGGTTCCGCCAAAATCGCACAGCACAACTTCGTTCGGCCTGATCACTCGAGATGTCGGTTCGTGATGTGGACTTGCGGCGTTCTCTCCAGCAGCAACGATTGCGAAGTTCACCCGATGATGACCGTCAGCCAGAATTCGTCGGCCGAGATCCGCCGAAACTTCTGCTTCTGTTCGACCGATAAGCGGGATCTCGCCCGCTTGCAGTTGGCCGGCAATTTGATCGACCGAGGCAGCCGCTGCTCGAAGAGCGAGAACTTCTGCGGCATCTTTGACCGCGCGCAATGGTCCGATCACCGAAGAAGTTGTGGTGAAAGAAAGGTCAGGACGAGCATGCTGAAGTTCGACCAAGAAGCGCGCCCAGGTGCGTTCGCCAATTGCAGCGGTTTGAGCAGCACCCACAAGACCAGAAACAATCGCGATCGGGTCGTCGGTTTCTCCCCAAGGGCGAATGGCAAAGAGATCGTCACGAGGCACGACACGAGCGACTTCGAGAGACGGGACAACCAGTGTGGCGTCACCATCGACGGGCACTACGAGCATGGTGAGGCGCTCAAGGGGCATCGCTTCGTAACCGGTGAGCCACGGAAGGTCAGGCCCTACGGAAAGCAGGCAAACGTCGACCCCCTGATCAGCCATTTTTGATCGGACTCGTTCAAGACGATCATTCATCATCATGCCGAGGCTAATGGGCACTCGCATCGAATCAGCGATCACGACAGCACACGATCAAACGGATCATTCGGACGCTCTTCGGGAGCTAGAGACCGCCATTCGCTCCGCTCTTGATCTCGAACTCGTGATCCGTCTCGGTAGAAACCATATGACCATCGTTGCGGTTCGATTCCCTTCGAAAAGTAGTCGACTCGCTCGAGATACCAGCGCCAAAGATCTGCGACCAGAGGGTTCTGCGCCATCGCCAACTTCGAAATTTCGAAACCAATGCCCAGACCCTTCGTGAAGTGATACATCACGAGAGGGTCACCATTAACTCGATAATCGCCTAGGTCGTCGATCGAGAGGTGCCGCTGGTGCATATTCCACGATGCGAAATTGAATCCGGCGTGACGGAAAATCAGGCAGTTAGGGAAAAACGGCGGGATGAGGTCCCCCCAACGCTGATCAACGAACAGCCCTCTTGCAATGTCGTCGACACAATGGTTCTCCAAACGACTCGCCCACCATTCAGCAAATCGAATGCCTTCCTCGCAAGGACTCACACCGAACATTCCGAAGTTGTAGATCCCGTGCGCAAGAGTGGATATTTCCTGATCAACTGCGTGGCTATCGAGAGCCGCTGCATCGAGTAGATGAGGGGTCAGTAAGACTGAAGCCTCACTCAATGCGATCTCAACATCTGAAAGCGGGCCGAAAAGAGCGGTATCTGGATCAAGGTAAAGAACCGGTTGTTCATGCTCTAGTAATCGTAGGAGCGCTCGCCCCTTGAGTGCAGTGCACGCCGCAACCACGTCGTACCCGAAAATCCATGAGTCGTGTGCTGCGCCGAGCAGGTCCTCGGAGGTAAGAATCTCGTCGAACAAGCCGCTGCGTAATCGTTGCCCGTGCGGCGAATCCTCGGCGGGAAACGCATCAACAAGCACAAGTGTGAATCTTGCGTCTGGAGCGTAACGCTTGACCGACTCAGCGAGAACGGAAACTTGCGGCAAGTACGCGAGATTTGCGGAAGTGAAAATCTCAAGCGCCATTCGACACCACCGAAAGGAGCGCAGGGGTTAGTCCCGTGATGTGGAACTGCCCGACATCACATCTGCGTTTCCGACGGATCTCGTCTCGGATCGCTTCATAGTCAAACTCCATGACGCCATCTTCAACTTGCACCAAGAGACCCTCTGATTCTGCGGCTACAACCACGTTGCCAGACCCAAGCGAGGTGAGCACACAACAGCCGGCTGCCATCGCCTCAAACGTTACAAAATTGAAGGTTTCCTTCCCCTCAACAAGGTTCACCACAGCGTCGATTCGGTTCTCCAAAAGTAACTCCGTCGTGACAGACCGTCCACCCGGGCTTGGTCGCAGTTCGATAAATGTCACAGAGGGAACAAATCGAGATTCGACGCCGAAGTGAAAGAATTCAAAATCGTCGGCATTCAGTCCCGCATCGGAAACTAAAGTTGTGAACTTATTCCAACCTTTGATCGCTGCAGGATGCCCAACAAATGCAACGCGGACTTTGTCGTTGACACTGCAGGGCTCTCTCAGAGCTCCATCTCTCCGTATCACGCCGTGTGGAATCACTACTGGCCGGATTGGAAGCGGCGTAGACCCAGACATCGACTGATCCGCAGCGACTGCAGATGGCGCTGCGAAGGTCCAGTCAACACCATCAAACAGTGAATGAACACGATTGACATGTTGTTCACGAACAGGACCAAACACACACAGCTGGCAGGACTGACTCTCAGGAGCCGGGTCTCCACACCAATTCACTCCATTTCGAGTGAGTCGATAATTCTGACAGTGGGCAGAAAAGTCATGAACCCACCAACATGCAGTCGATGGTTGAAGCACCTCTATCGATTCCCGAATTGCTTCTGGCGCATGACCAAGCACAGAGTGCACCACGACGACCACTTCATTCTCAGAAAACTGCTGAGAAAATGCCGCAGAAAATTCGACCAAGGGAAAGGCTGCATCGAAAAGATCTCCATTGATGCGACACCGGACGAGGAACTCTCTTGGGGATGAAGAACTCAGTGCGAGAAAGAGCCTGTTCGGAAATATCGAAATGTAGACGTCTCCGAGTTCCCGAAACTTCACTTCCTCCTGAGCCGAGACGATCTGAATGCCGCCCACATGCTCGACGTAGTCATCGTGGGCGAATGCTAAGACCACCCGTGAACCCGCAATGAGTTGACGATCCAGAATCTCCGTGACGACTTCGGCGCCGGTACGAATCTCCGCACCACTTTCGACTGCTCCGTCGTGGGATTGAAGCGACAACGTCCTCGCGAGAAGTACGCGTTGAATATTGTCCTTAAGGGAGCGTTCCTCATAAATTGCCGCATTGGGAAACCGCCCCTCACGGTGACCTGCCGCCACAAAATGACTGAGCGCGGGAATGGCGGCATTTGCTACGTCGGCATACTTTCGAAGATAGAACTCCGCATCGAACCACTCGTATTCGGCCAGGGAATCCAACGTGCCGCCACGAAGGTCAATTTCGGCGACGTCGAAATCGATCCCGAAGTGCTCTAAATACAAGCCGAGTGATTCCCTCACATCAGCAGCCCATTGCGAATCAGGCGTTTTGTACCCAGGCTGACCAAAATCAAGCGGATCTACGATCGCTCTTCCTTCGGCCAGCCCGTGGTGAACGTAGTGAGTTAGTGGATCATTGCCGCTCTCGGCAACATCCAAATTGTCGTGGAGATAGCCGCTGGTCGAAAAGGATGGATGGGGGTCAAGTCCAGAGCGCCAACCCGTCTCAAGATAATGATCTAGCGCGTTCAGGGGATCTGGGAATCGTTCGGCCGGTACCTGGGATTGGTAATACGCGAGATCAAACAGTTCTACTCGCCGCACGAGTTTGTTCGCCCGGGTTCGGCGCTCATAGTCAGCCACCGAAACAGATTGACGTTTCTCTTCTCTCCCCCATTGTTCGAAGTGGTTGAGCGGATTGAACCCTTCCCTCCGCACATCAGGATTGTCGGCAAGATAGCCATTCGTCGAAAACTCTGGGTGAGGATCAAGGCCAAGCCGCCAACCCACTGCGGCGTAATGACCGACGAGATTCTTTGGTGACTTGCCATCCAATGCTCGAACCTGTTTTCGGTAGTACCCAGCATCGAAGTACTCATGTTCGCCTACCACTTAGAGCCTCCATGCCACTCTTTGTTCCTTTTCTACACTTCTCGCTCATATCGGCCCAAGACTGATGCCACCTCTAGGAAATCACAGCCGCAATCAATGCAGTGAAACAGCGACGGCACTTTCCGCCGCTGCTTGCTTTGCATGAAAACTCGAACGTGTGAGCGGACTCGATTCCACATGTTCGATACCGAGTTCACGACCAATCGAGGCGAACATCGAGAATTGTTCCGGAGTCACCCAACGATCGACGGGCAGGTGCGTCGAAGTTGGCCGCAAGTATTGGCCAATCGTGACGATCGAAACTCCGATTCCCGCGAGATCCGCCAAGACCGATGCGATCTCGTCGTCGGTCTCGCCCATCCCGACGACCAGACCTGACTTGGTAAGAAGACCGGCGCGTTTCGCTCGGGATAAAACTGCCAGTGAGCGGGCGTAACCGGCCGATGGTCGAACTGCTCGTTGAAGACGCGGCACGGTTTCGACGTTGTGATTGAGAACATCGGGACGACTTTCGAAGATCAGATCGAGGGCAGCCGCCTGACCGCGACAGTCGGAGATGAGAACTTCTACCTGCACACCAGCATTGCGATCGCGAATGGCACGAACTGTGGCCGCCATTGCGCCAGCACCTTCATCGGGAAGATCGTCGCGGGCGACGGTCGTGACAACAGCAAAGTCGAGCTCCATGCGAGCAACGGCTTCAGCGACCCTTGCAGGTTCTTGGGGATCGAGTGCCTCGGGCAGGCGCGTGTCGACCAAACAGAACCCACATTTTCGTGTGCAACGTTCGCCGTTGATCATGAACGTCGCTGTGCCGTCAGCCCAACACTCCGAAAGGTTCGGACAGCCCGCTTCTTCGCAAACCGTGACGAGTTGAAGATCTCGCAATGTTTTCTTGAGTTCCAGCGGGCGAGCGCCGATGTTTAACTTGGCGCGCATCCATTCAGGCTTACGCTCCATCACATCGATTCCATCAACCACGCCTGCTTGTGCCAAGCGGCCCTGCAAACGCAGTGACGGACCCGCTCGATGATCGGCCCCCGTCTTCACGGGAAGACCAGCACCTAGGCCACGACTAAAAGGTGACAGATCGTCATCACCTTCGGTCGAACGACGGATGATGTCGGCCCGATCGACATCTCGGTCGACTGCCCACATCGCGGTTGCTCGACGTACGACTGCGTCGATGACATCGGGCATTGTGGCCTCAATGCCTTCCTGAGCAAGGGAGGTCACGGATTTATCAGCAATACCGCACGGAACGATATGCGTGAACATCGACATATCGGGATCGACATTGATCGCGAAGCCATGCATCGAACGACCGCGAGTAAGGCGAACACCGATTGCGGCGATCTTGCGAGGGTTGTCTGACTCCGGAGCAACCCACACTCCTGGGTACTGCTCAAGCCGACCAACGTCGGTCAATCCGAGATCGTTTAACGCACCGATTACGAGTTGCTCAACCGATCGCACATACGCGACCGTGTCGGCCATTCCCCCACCACGCTTGCCGGGAACTGACAGCACTGGGTAGCCAACAAGTTGGCCAGGCCCGTGATAGGTGACATCGCCACCACGGTCAGTGCGCAGACACTCAGCACCAACCGAAGCCGGCTCAACAAGCACATTGGCAAGATCGGCGTTTGCGCCGAGCGTGTAGACGTGGGGATGTTCAAGCAACAGCAACCAGTCATCGTTGCCATACTCAAAGATCGCGTGCTGCAGATCTGAGGCTTCGCCGTAAGGAACCGTCCCGAGCCAGCGGACGCGCAACGGTGAAGTGCCGACAGTGGGAGTCTCCCCTGCCGTCGCCATTATTAGAGTTCCGCTTCCCAGTCGCGGGTCTCGAGGATTTCCTTGACGTCTCGGAGAAATGCCGCAGCGTAGGCCCCGTCGAACGCACGGTGATCCCAGCTCATCGCCAACATGCCGACCGAATGAATCGCTATTGATTCGCTCCCGTCGATGCCGGCGACCACGACAGGTTTGCGGTGCACACCGTCGGTCGAGATGATCGCGACCTGCGGCTGATTGATAATCGGAAGCACGAGGTGACTACCGAATGATCCGGAGTTGGAAAGCGTGAACGTTCCACCCGAGATGTCGTCGGCCGACAGTTGCTTCGAACGGGCGCGTGCGGCGAGATCATTGATGTCGCGAGCAATGGCACGAAGTCGCTTGTCGTCGGCTTCGTGGATAACTGGAGCCAAGAGACCCGTGAAATCTAGGTCGACGGCAATGGCCAGGTTCACGTAGTTATGGACGATCAGTTCGCCGTCGCCAACCGACGCATTCATATGCGGGTAGTTACGCAATGCATCGACGACGGCGCGTGAGATGAACGGCAGATAATTGAGACCGAAACCCTCTTCGGCACGGAATGATTCTCGGTGCGCTCGGCGTACTCGTTCGATGTTCTCGTAATCGACTTCGACGATTGTGTAGGCGTGCGGCGAGACCTGCTTCGACATCACCATGTGTTCGCCCGTGCGACGACGAATGTTGTTGAGTGGTTCGGCGGTGTCGCCCGTGCCCGATCGAGGAGCGGGTGTAGCCCGACGCTGACCACTGGAAGTCGCAGCTGGAGCAGACGATGCGGGAGTTGTCGACCCAACACCCGACCGAATTGCGAGTTCAACGTCGGAGCGAGTGATTCGTCCGTTGGGACCGGTGCCAGCAATTCGAGAGGTATCCAAGCCGTAATCGCTGATAAGACGACGAACGATCGGCGAAAGCACCTGACCGGCGGTTGAGGTCGCAGGCGCAGGGGCCGGCGCGGCAGCCACAACAGGCGCAGGTGGAGGCGTCGGGGCAACAACAGGTGCTGGAGCCGCAACGGGAGCCGGTGGCGGTTCCGGTGCTGTCTCGACAACAGGAGCGACAACGGGAGCCGGTTCGGGCTCGGGTGCAGGCGCCACAGCGGCGGGAGCAGACACACCGGCACCGTCACCAACAACAGCGATCACGGTGCCAACGTCGACGGTGTCGCCTTCGGCCACTCGAATTTCAGTAAGGACTCCACCAACTGGCGAGGGAACCTCTGAATCGACTTTGTCTGTCGAGACCTCGAACAAGACCTCGTCTTCAGCAACAGAGTCACCAACTGCCTTGAACCACTTCGTGATGGTTCCTTCAGTCACTGACTCGCCAAGTTGCGGAAGTTGAATCTCTGCCATGGAATCCTCCGGGATTCAGCCGTGAAGCGAGCGTCCGGTAAGAGCGAGGACGCTCTCGCCAAACAATTCGCTCAACGTTGGGTGAGGTTGAATGAAAGCGGCGACGTCGTCGACATCTGCTTCCCAGTTCAGTGCGAGGTAGGCCTGGCCAAGTTGTTCGGTGACCCAAGGGCCAACCATGTGAACGCCAAGCAATCGACCGCCCGTTCCGTCGGAACGCTTCTCGGCGATGACCTTCACCATGCCCTCGGTTTCGCCGAGGATGAGCGCACGGCCGTTACCGGAATAGCGATGCTTGCTCACGATGACATCGAAGCCCGCTTCTTTTGCGGACTTTTCGGTATGTCCGACGAAACTGACTTCGGGGTGGCAATAGATGCACCACGGAACCTTTGAGTAATCAAGAGGAGTCGGGTCTTCATTCAGCATGTCGCGGATGGCAAGCATGCCCTCTGCGAAACCGATGTGAGCGAGAGCTGGAGTGGCGATGAGATCGCCAACCGCCCAAACGCCAGGCTCACCGGTACGACAATTTTCGTCGACAACAACGTGACCGCGATCGCTCACGACAACGGCGGTGCCATTGAGCCCGAGATTCTCCGAAAGCGGACGGCGGCCAACCGATACGACAACCATGTCGACATCGACCGATTCGCCCTCGCCAAACTTCACCGTTGTTCCACCGGCAAACTTTGGATCGTGACCCTGCACCGAAACTCCGGTGCGCACCGTGATGTTTCGATCCTTGAATGACTTGAGCACCACTCGAGTGACATCTTCATCACAACCCGGCAGGATCTGCGGAAGCGCTTCAAGGATGGTCACTTCGGTGCCGAGGTCGGACATCATTGAGGCGAATTCGCAACCAATTGCGCCGCCGCCAATCACTACGGCAGTTGCCGGCAGTTTCTGGAGCGAAAGCAATTCGTCGGAAGTAAGAACCGTTACGCCATCGACGTCGAAACCAGGGATGGTGCGCGGCACCGAACCCGAAGCCAAGATGACATTGGTGCCATGCAGTTCGACTTCGCCAGATGAACCACCAGAGACCTTGACCACATGGCCGGCGTGCAACGTGCCAATTCCGTCATAGACGGTGACCTTGCGCTTCTTGAGAAGCCCGGTGAGTCCGCCAACAAGTCCGTCGATGACTCCTTGCTTACGCACTTGAGTCACCGAGAAATCGAGGACTGGCTCTGACGTCGTCAGACCAAAGGATGCTGCGCTTTCGATCGCTCGGCGGATTGAGGCGGTCTCGAGCAATTCCTTGGCAGGGATACAGCCGACATTGAGGCATGTGCCACCGATGCGGTTCTTCTCGATCAACGCAATGTTGAGCCCTGCCGATGCTCCATAAAGTGCGGCGGCATAACCACCGGGACCGCCGCCAATGATGACGACGTCGAAGTTCTCGGCCATTGGGACCACCTCTATCGCGACTACGGGGATCCCGAGCCTACCGGTACGGGCGCAATGGATGAACCCAGATGCTCAGCGCAGTCTCAGCGGGTCGCAAGGAATAATTGCGCTGCGGCCGCGGCGAGGATGGCCAGGCCACAAGCGAGTGCCAAGAGGATCAGTTTCCGGGTGCTCATGAGGTTGTGAGCGTATCGGGCACAGACTCGCCGCCCGACCGCCCGCTCCCCCGACATCGGGAATACCCTCACCCCTAACGGTTGTGCACCTCCCCTCTCTCATCATTAGGAGTCCTCGTGAAGATCGCCATCACCGGAGCCTCGGGCCTCATCGGCCGGGCACTGACAACGTCTCTCATCGCAGAAGGACACCAGGTCATCCCCGTTATCCGGAGACCAAACCCTGCGACACCCAATGCAATCGAATGGAATCCCGCCGCTGGAACAATTCAGGCATCGAAATTTGAAGGTGTCGATGGAGTGGTTCACCTCGCCGGCGCCGGCATCGGCGACAAGCGATGGTCCGAGTCGTACAAACGCGAAATTCTCGAAAGCCGCACGAAGGGCACCGAGCTTCTTGCCCGCACGCTCGCGTCGCTCGCCGCGCCCCCCTCGGTGTTGGTCAGTGGTTCAGCGATTGGCTTCTATGGCGACACTGGCGACGCTGCCGTCGATGAATCTGCATCGGCTGGCGATGATTTCCTCGCCAAGGTGTGTGTTGACTGGGAAGCGGCCGCAGCCCCTGCAGCTGCTGCCGGCATTCGCGTGCCGTTCCTGCGTACTGGCATCGTCCTCACCGCCGACGGCGGAGCGCTCGCAAAGATGCTTCCACTGTTCCGCTTCGGTCTCGGAGGCCGCATGGGTTCGGGCAAGCAATGGTGGAGCTGGATATCGATGGCCGATGAAGTCGGAGCAATCCGCTGGTTGCTTGATCACGACATCAGCGGTCCCGTGAATGCCACCGCACCGACCCCAGTGACCAACAGCCAGTTCACCAAAGCTCTTGGTGAGGCCATGCACCGCCCGACATTGGCACCAGTGCCCTCGTTCGGACCCAAGCTGCTACTGGGCGCCGAACTTGCTGATGCCCTGTTATTCACCAGCACTCGCGTGGTTCCCGGGGTCCTCGAGGCCAGTGGCTATCCATTCGCCCACCCCACCATCGACACGGCATTACGAGATGTACTCACATCAAAGGCAGCAGCCTGAGAGACTGAGGAGATGAGCACTCCAAAGTCAGAGCGTCACGTCTCGACATCTCGCGTAATCGCAGCAACCCCGCAAGCGATCTTCGAGATTCTCGCCGATCCCGTAAAACATTCGATCATCGATGGCTCCGGGACCCTTGTCGAAGCCAAAGGCAACCCGCCGCGCCTTTACCTTGGCGCAAAATTCGGGATGAAGATGAGCTTTCACGCCACCATGCGCAACAAGGTGCTCGAGTTCGATGAAGGCAAACAGATCGCTTGGCGTCATATTGGCCAGCACGTTTGGCGTTATGAACTCGAACCAGTTGATGGCGGCACCAAAGTCACTGAAACCTTCGACTGGCGACCAAGCCCTCTGGCTTGGCTCCTTGAGAAGCAAGACACCCCCGCAAAGAATCTCGCATCGATGGAACAGACGCTCGTGCGGCTGGACACCTACGTGACCACTGGAAACGTTCCGGAATCATGAACCTGTGAGTTCGTCACTCGACTCGTTGGTCCCACTCGGCTGGGATCCCACGTGGGCAAAGTCGCTGGCATCGACAACACAAGGTGCCGAACCAGGACGAGTACTGCAACACCATGGAGTCGCTCTCGTCGTTGCACTACCCGGTCGCACCGAGACGGTGATGCTCACACTTCGCCTTGACCCTCAACCGACCGTTGGAGACTGGGTCGCTCTGAAAAACGGCGAAATCATCGCAGTGCTCCCCCGTCGATCGCTCTTGCGTCGACGCAATGCTCATGGTGATGGCGAACAACAGCTCGCAGCGAACATCGACAAAGTGTTGTTGGTGTGCGGGCTTGACCGTCCTGTAAAAGACGGCCGAATACAGCGAGGCACCGCCATCAGCCGCGATGCTGGGGCAGAACCAGTTGTCGTCCTCACCAAAGCATCGCGAAATGGCGACATCGACGTTGACCCTCAGCAAGCAGCTAACGAGGTCCGCGCCGCGCACCCCGGTATCGATGTCATCGTGACCTCAGTGAAGGAAGGCATCGGTATCGATGAACTTCGTTCCATCATCGGTCACGACACCGTGACGCTGCTCGGCGAATCGGGTGCGGGAAAGTCGAGCATTGTGAACGCTCTACTCGGCGATGACGTCGTCACGATTGGCGATGTTCGTGAGAGCGACAGCAAAGGCCGACACACAACAACAACAAGAGAACTTCATCTGCTCCCCGGCGGTGGCGTCCTCATTGACTCCCCCGGCATCCGAGCAGTCGGGCTTATTGCCGACACCGACGGCGTTGCCGAAACATTTGTCGACGTCGATGAAATCGCTTCAACCTGCCGCTTTGCTGATTGCCAACACGAGGGCCAACCAGGCTGTGCAGTCGCCGCCGCATTGGCCGATGGAACGCTCAAGGCCGAACGAGTCGAAGCCTGGCGCCGACTCGATGCCGAAACCGACTCAGCCGAGCCGATTGCTCCCCGAGTAAGCGCACCGCCCCGACGACCCCGTCGACAGGGTGGGAATTGAGCCCTGCATCGATCCGAGCGCCCGAGTTGGCCAAGAACAAGACAAAGCGGTCAGCAAAATCGTTTCGAAGGCCACCGAAGTAACAATTCGAACTGCCAATACGGTTGCAAAAACATGAACATCTCCTATTCACGCTCGAAAAAACCAGCGATTCTTGCCCTCGCCCTCGTGGTTGGGCTGCTGCTCGGTGCGTGTTCACTCCTCCCGGTCCCCGACCGAGCGCCTACAACGACGACCACGCTGGCTCCGACAACAACAACTCGGGCTCCATCAACAACCACCTCAACAACCACCTCAACAACCACCTCAACAACCACCTCAACAACCACCTCAACAACCACCTCAACAACCACCTCAACAACCACGGTTGTAGTTGGCACGAAAAACATTCTCGACGCACTCTGCGCACAGACCACCGCTACCACGGTGAGTGCGGCGCTCCCCTCATCGCTGGAGGAAATTTCGGGCTTAGCGGCAAGTCGAACTTATGCAGACACTGTGTGGGCGATCGAAGACAGCGGTAATCCCGCCAAGGTGTACGCACTCGGACTTGATGGGACCGTACTCGCCACAATCTCTCTTGCCCCGGCGACAAACATCGATTGGGAAGCGATTGCTCTCCGCCCAGGCCCGAACGGCGATCAACTCGTTGTTGCCGATGTTGGCGATAATCCTTCCGCAAGAGCATCAGTCACCTTTTACTTGTTCGATGAGCCCACACTCGCGAACGCCACAATTTCGCCCGAAAAAATCATTGCGACGTACTCTGACGGCCCGCACAACGCGGAATCTGTCGTTGCAACTAACAGTTCGATTCTGGTCATCACGAAGCAAAGCGGCATCGCGTCGATCTACCGGCTCGATGGGACCATTCTCCATCCAATCGCTTCGCTCGCCGATAATCCCGGTCTTGTCACCGATGCCAATTTGTCTGCTGACAATGACCTAACAGCGATACGCACATACGGATCCATCCGACTCGCACGCGTCGTCAACGACGACGTCGTAACCGCCCTCGCCTCCACGGGGTGCACGATGCCGTTCCCCGAGCCCCAAGGTGAAGCGATCACTTTCCTTCCCGATGGATCCGGACTTGTCACTACGAGCGAGATCGCTCCTGCAACATTGAAGGTGATTCGCCCCTCCCCTTGATCGGATCGATTTGAGGCGATTCCGCGATACACCCTTCAAGTCGTCGCTTCGATGGTAGCCATGGCAAAGCCATGTGAACCCACGCAAGATCACAATTAAAAATCAGAGGTCGATGGAACCCATGATCTCGTCGGGAATATCAAAGTTGGCGTAGACGTCTTGGACGTCGTCATCGTCCTCTAAGGCATCGATAACTCGCAGCACTGAGTTCGCAGCATCTGCGGTGTCGAGCATCACTGTTGTGGTCGACACCATTGTCGAGTCGGCAGAATCGATAGCGATGCCAGCTTCTTCAAGAGCAGTGCGCACTGCTGGGAGATCGGTAGGTGCGCACACGAGTTTCCACGTGTCGCCTTCGTCGGCAAGGTCTTCAAGGCCGGCGTCGAGTGCCGCCATCATGATGTCGTCCTCTTCGGCGCTGCGCGGAAGGATGATGACGCCCTTGCGTTCGAACTGCCAAGCCACTGCTCCGGGCTCGGCGAGCGATCCACCGGTCTTCTTGAGTGCCGTGCGAACTTCACTACCCGTACGATTTCGATTGTCAGTAAGGACATCGATGAGGATCGCCACACCGTGGGGCGCATAACCCTCATAGGTGATCTGTTCGTAGGTAACGCCTTCAAGTTCACCAGTGCCGCGCTTGATAGCGCGTTCGATGGTGTCGATCGGGACCGAACTGTCACGAGCCTTCTGAAACATGGTGCGCAGCGCGGGATTCATCGCAGGATCGCCGCCGCCTTCACGCGCTGCAACTTCGACCTGGCGGATGAGTTTGGCGAACACCTTGGCGCGCTTTTGATCAGCAGCGCCCTTCTTGTGCTTGATCGTCGCCCATTTGGAATGTCCAGACATTGGAGCCTCTCTTACTGGTGAGAAAAGGTGAGGGGGACAATCATCCTGCCATCCCCTTGATGAAAAGTTCGTGGAGTCGAAGATCGGGCGACAGTTCAGGGTGGAACGAGGTCACCAGCACATTCCCCTGCCGGCAGGCCACTGGTCGGCCTTCTTCCACCGCTGCGAGGATTTCAACACCTGGGCCAACGCGCTCAACGACAGGGGCTCGAATGAAGACTGCGTGCACCGGGGACTCGGGAAGTCCGATCACGCTGAGATCGGTTTCGAATGAATCGATCTGACGACCGAACGCATTGCGTCGAACAGAAATATCGATGGCCCCGAACGACAACTGATCGTCACGCCCATCGAGAATTTCCGAAGCGAGCATGATCATTCCGGCGCAGGTTCCGAACGCGGGCATGCCATCATTCAGACGTTGTGCTAGCGGTTCGAACAACTCATTGATGACCAACAGCTTCGAGATGGTGCTCGATTCGCCCCCAGGCAACACGAGCCCATCGACGCGAGCGAGATCTTCAGTCCTTCGAACTTCAACGGTCTCGACACCTAAGCGTTCGAGTGCGTGGACGTGGAGATCAACCGCGCCTTGTAGCGCAAGTACTCCGATACGAGGGAGTGCCACCTGGGGGCTCCGATCCAAGAGCAGACATCAGGAACGGCTCACCGCAGTGCGGCTCACCAACCCCGCTCAGAAAGTTTGGTTTCGAGCGTTCCGATCTCGAGACCGGGCATTGCGTCGCCAAGTCCACGACTGACCTTCGCGAGAATGTCGGGGTCGAGATAGTTGGCAGTGGCTTCGACGATTGCCTTTGCCATCAGGGTCGGATCGGAACTCTTGAAGATGCCTGAACCAACAAAAACGGCCTGAGCACCAAGTTGCATCACTAACGAAGCATCGGCAGGCGTTGCGATACCGCCGGCGCAGAACATTGGGACAGGAAGGGTTCCGGTTTCGGCGATTTCCTGAACAAGCGGAAGGGGCGCTTGCAGACGCTTGGCCCAATCGAACAGTTCTGCCTGATCGGCGGTGGTGATCTTGCGAATGTCGCCAAGGATCGAACGAAGATGACGAACTGCTTCGACGACATTGCCAGTTCCGGCTTCGCCCTTTGAACGGATCATGCACGCGCCTTCGGAAATGCGGCGGAGCGCTTCGCCAAGATTGGTCGCGCCACAGACGAAAGGAACGTCAAACGCCCATTTGTCGATGTGGTGGGCTTCGTCAGCCGGCGTGAGAACTTCGGATTCGTCGATGTAGTCGACCTGCAGGGCCTGAAGAATCTGGGCTTCGGCAATATGTCCGATGCGTGCCTTGGCCATCACGGGGATGCTGACGACTTCCTGAATGCCTTGGATCATTTCGGGATCGCTCATTCGAGCAACGCCACCATCGCGACGGATGTCGGACGGGACGCGTTCGAGTGCCATCACCGCAACTGCCCCGGCATCTTCGGCGATTTTCGCCTGAGCCGGATCAACGACGTCCATGATGACGCCGCCTTTGAGCATGTCAGCAAGTCCTCGCTTGACGAGGTCAGTGCCAGTTGTTCGAGAAATGATCCCGGGAGTCAGATCAGCCATGCATGCAGTCTACGGGCGAAGACCCCACCCAAACGAAGTCGGAGTGGTTCAACCCTTGATTGCGAGGTACGAATCGGCCGTTGCTCGGTCGAGCAATGAAATCGGTGAACCGGCCCTCGGCAGAGCCACCCATGTGCGCCCAGGGGTGAGCAGGATCGGCGATCCATCGGTTCCCGTATAGGTGGTGGGTTTGTCCGCAGTCGGACGTGACCACGTGCCAGCGATAACACGACCATCAGTGAAGACCAGTACCTTGCCCGATCCCACGGTGAGCGCCATCGGCGAACGACTGTCAGATGGGCTTTGGCCGTAGTCAATGAACTGAACAATGACGTTGGCTGGGGAGACCTGAACTCCGGCGGTATCAAGAGTCGGACTCTTCGCACGAGGGTGCGTTTGATCGACTTGAAGTCGCGACCAACCTTGAGTTGCGGGATTCCAGACATAGTCGACGGAAACGCCACCAAAGTCGAGCGTGAACCCCGGAGTCAGTGCCCCAGGAAGTGTTGTCGTCGTTGCTGGGGCAATCGTTGTTGTTGTCGATTCTGTTTTTTTCGATGTCGTCGATGACGATGATGATGTCGTTGTGGCCGGAGCAGCAGCGACGACCTTGCGGAAGTTGAAGATCGGAGCGGGATTCGCCGGCTTATCCGGTGCCTTCAATTCAAGAACCTGCGGCAGGTGCACATACAAATTGTGCGGAGATTGACGATCATTTGACCGGTAGTAGGCGGGAGCCGCCGCGCTATTGGAAGCGTCGATCAGGATGCCCTTGCGAGCAGCAGCATTGACTTCGCCTACCACTCCGCCATTCGCACCGGACCAGACAAACAATGGTGTCGAAAGATCAGCAACGAGATCGATATCGCTTGAGCGAGCGGAACGAACCGGTCCCACAGGATCGGCCAGGTTTGAATGAAACACCAAGGCGTACCGAGTAATACCTTCGACAAGAAGCTCATAAACAACATCGGCTTCGTTGATGCCAGTCTGAGGCCGAGCATCGGGGCTGTTGTCCATCTTCACAACGATTGCCGGATGTGCTGGTCCGCTGGCCTTTGCATCAGCGACGCCCGTGAGTGGCCATACAGGCAACGGAGCAGTTGTCGTTGTCGTCGAAGCTTTCGGCTCAGACCCAGCGTCATTGGTCGAGTCTGAACGGGTGAGAGCAAACACCACGCCGCCAGCGACAAGTAAGACGGCTACTGCGCCGCCAATGATCAGTGACAGTTTTTTTCTATTCATAACAATCGGAGCGCTTCCATGCGGTGGGTAAGGGCATTTGTATCGACAGTGATCGGATCAACGAGCCAGAGTCGACGAAGCGAAGGTGATCCTGCGGACACCATCGCGCCGACACGGAGGCAAGCTCCAAGAGCTCCTGCGAGTCCCGGGGGATAACGAGTGAGCATGACTGCGGCACGATCGACCAGTACGTCGCGATCGGCGTCGTCGAGATTTGAACGGTGCCCGAGCAGTGCAGCGAAGAAACGTGTGGCTGGAGCCGCTTCGAGTCGGACGCTCATCGTGGCAGCGAAGACATCTCCTTGGCGCAATTGAACAAAGGCGCGAGCTACAACGCCTTCGAGTTCGACCCGACTGAGTTGGCTCAACAATCCTGAGGTTGCAACGATCGCAGCATGTTCAGAATCAGTGCCAACCACAAGCAAGTTCACCGAAGGAGTGTCGAGAACAAAAAGTTCGGGAAGTGGAACTCCAGCAGTTGCCGAAAGCCCTTCCGCCAAATTGCGCAACCCGGCAGCTTCTGGGCCGTCGGCCGGCGTTGCGCCGAGTTGGCCCATGATCGCGGCATCTATTCCCGCTGCGAACGTACGCATCCGCACGACGACAACGACAACGGTGAGAACCAAACCAACGACAAGTCCTATGAGACCGCCAACAACAGTGAGAGCAGCAGTAAGCACGAGCCCGGCCAGTGCCAGCGGAAGTGCGGCAGCAGCCCCGTAGCTTGTGGAACGAGGTGTCGATTGCTCGAGGGTGGAGGTCACACAAAACCTTCGCTCAGGGAATAGGACAGAGTGATACTACCGGCGTATGGCGACTCGCTCGAAGATCGCTTCATAGCGTTCAGCGAGAGAATCCATAGAGAACCCTTCGGCCCGTTCGGCCCCGGACGACACCAGCGATGAGCGCAGCGACGAATCATCGAGAACCGAGCGCAACGCCCCCGCAAGAGCACGAGAATCGCCAGGCGGGACGAGGAGTGCGTCCTGATCGGCACGAGCGACGTTGGCATAACCGGGCAGATCACTCGCCACCACCGCCGTACGAGCCGCCATTGCTTCGAGAAGAACTACACCGAATGACTCGCCCCCAAGCGATGGGGCACAGAACACATCCGAGGTTCGAAGTCGTTGGATTTTTTCGGCTTCTGAGATTCGACCCAACCATTCAATTCGAGTGTCGCCGGCAACTCGCCGTCGCAGCTCCTCGGTTTCAGGTCCATCGCTCGCAACCACAAGCCGGACGCCAGAGGAAAGTTCTCCCATTGCGTCGAGTAACACCGAAAGTCCCTTTCGGGGTTCATGACGACCAAGAAAAAGAATTGATCGGGGTTCCGGTTCCCTGGTGAGTGCGCCGGAATAGGCAGAAAGATCGACCCCGTTAAAGAGCAATTCATACGAACCGCCGACGGCTTGAACTGCCATGTCTCGCGCATCGGCAGAAACTGCACAACGCACATCGATCTTGCGCGCCAGCCAACGAACCACCGGGGATAACCAGCGATAGGCCGCGCTCTCCCCCGCCGCGTGAAACGTTCCAACAATTGGTTGGGACTTAAACAACAGCGCGGTATTTGTGACGCCGGGCGCTAACGGTTCGTGAATATTGACAACGTCGAACCGTTCGTCGCGCAACGCACGGATTAACCGCAGCTGCGCCGAAGGATCGGGTGCAATGGGAGCAACCGATCCATTTGCTGCAGTGGGCAGGCTGTCGCCAAGCGGAGTGACCCCCGTGTCAGGCGGTGGGCCATCGCATGGACCAAGAACCCGAACATCGTGTCCGCGAGTCCGCAGTGCCCGCGCCAAAGAAAGAACTTGCCCCTGCACTCCACCGGGAAGCGTCAGGCTGTATGGACAGACAATGCCGATGCGCATTTCAGTTCTCGCCCAGTGCGGCAAGTGACGACGGACCACGCTGTGGTCGCGGATGGGGCTTGCCTAACTTTTCGAGCGCTTCGTAGTCGCTTGGCCAATTTGGTTGTTGCAGATGCCACTGAGTCGGTGCTCGACGAATCAGCGCTTCCAAGCGGCCGGCTAATTCAATTGTCAGTCGACGCACATCATCGCGCAATCGACCTTCTCGAACAACAGTCATTGGTAATTCGACAACCCCATGATGTCCAGATTGTTCGTTGAAGTACACCGCACACGGGATGAGAGCGGCCCCGGTACGTAATGCCAACGTTGCTGGACCAGCCGGGATCGTTGTGATTTCGCCAAAGAACTCGACTTCGATTCCATCACCAGGGATATCTCGATCAGCAAGCAGACAAACAACGTGATTCGCAGCAAGCGCTTGCAGGATTTCGCTACCTGCATTTGGACCGAGCGGAACAATATTCATGCCCAACTCGCGTCGAAAATCAACAAAGAAATCGAATAACGCTGGTGGCTCAACTGGTTCCACCACAGCCGTGACCGGCACGTTCATAACTTGCGTAAGCCAAATGGCAGCCCATTCCCAACTACCGAGATGCGGGAGCACTGCGATTACGCCGTTACCAGTGGCCAAAGCGTCAGCGATGTAACCGAAATTGTCGAACGAAAAACCAAAGTCCACTTCCTCGGGAGACATCTGAGGAAGACGGAATGAATCGATCCAGTAACGGGCATAACTGTCGAACGTTGCATCGACCGCCCGATCAAGCGCTTTGCCCTCGAGCGTTGGATCAGCGCGATGAAGATGGCGTGCAACCAACATGCGTCGCTCTTTTGATACCGATGCCGCTACACGGCTCAGACCTATGGCGGTGAGATCGGCAATCGGACGCGGAACCGACCGCGAGAAGGCTGCACCCGCGCGATAGGCCGCGGTAACCGGATCGAGCGCCATGCGCGCCTAACGGCGTCGACGCGCCTGGAGGTTCTGCCGCCACTGCGAGGATCCAGCGCGAGTCACCCGGGCTGCACGACGCCGAGACGCTCGACGCGTCGGCGCAACCGTGGGTCGCTCCTGCGAGGCCTGGCTCCAGACCTTGGCGAATCGCTGGATGGCAGTGACAATCGTGAGAACCAACATCACCCAAAGGATCGGAATCAGCAGCACTGGGAAGAGAAGACCGAGTCCCAGGAGGATCACTCGTTCGGCGCGTTCCATGACGCCGCCCTTTGCGTTGAAACCGAGAGCCTCGGCCTTCGCTCGTTCATAAGAAATAATCAGCGATGCTCCGAGCACGGCCATCGGCAACAAGGGCATGAGCCCGCCATGAGTGTCGGCGAGATACCACGCAACGCCGCCGAGGAGCATCGTGTCTGAAACACGGTCGGCAACTGAATCAAAGAAGGCCCCTCTGGGCCCGGCAGTTCCCGCAGCCTTCGCCACCGCACCATCGAGAGCATCAGGCAGGCCGGTCAGAACGAGAAGAAGCAAACCCAGAGGCAAGAACCCCATTGCGATGGCCACTGCGGCGCACGCCGACATCACGACACCGAGGGCGGTAAGGCGGTCGGCGGTAAATCCGATCTTGAGCAACTTTGCCCCGACCGGCTTCAATGCCTTTTCGATATTGGTCCGCCAGCGTCCGTCAAGCATGGCTACCTCCAGTAGAACAAGCGCCGCGCAGGGATTGCAGCGGCAGTTTGGGCCGTTCTCTCGCCTTGTGGGCGCTGCAGAACTGCACCGTTCGAACACCGAAACGCTAGCAGGGGCCCCTCTCAATCAACGGAACACCCCCCGGGTAGCGTGCCTCCTATGGCTGAACAGGGTTCTTCGCAGGTCTCTCCCTCGGATGCGGTCGTTGCCATGCGGACCTGGCCACGCCGCTATCGAGCGGCCCTCGCCCCGATTACCGACGATCGCATCGCCGAGAAAGCGCTCAGGATCGGCCCCCAAGGAGTTTCAGCGCTCGACCTTGCCATCAACAGCCTGGGAACATGGGTGCTGCTCGAAAAGGCGCTCCACGACATTCGCGTCACTGAGTGTCCAACGCTGCATCCCGCGGTCACCGAGAGTGCCGCCCGGTCGTGGGAGTCGCATCCAACCGAAACACTCGATTCGGTTCTTGACCAAATTGATGACGTTGCGAACTCACTTGCCAACGCGATCGAAGCAATGCCATCCGATGACTGGCCTCGGACAGCGACCGTTGCTGGTGGTGGAACAACCACCGCGCTCGCCATTGCCCGGGAAGCAGTCAACGTCGGGGCGGACAATCTGCGCGAGATCGAACGCGTACTTGCGGCGGTTAACTGACCACAACAGCGACTGACAACATCTCGCTGAAATCAGGAATCGAGTTCGTCCCAGTTTTCGGGATTGTCTTCAACGAACCACTCGACGACTGAGCCGTCAACGCCGTCGACAAGCACGAGGCCACGCGTTTCAGGAGGATCGTCAGCGCTATAGAGCAGGATTCGCCAGGTCGGTCGGCTGAGCAGTCCGCGCCAACCCATTTGTGCCGAAGCGTGACCAACAGGAAACCCAACCTGCTTCGTGGCGGCGACGAGTGCATCACTTTCATCGACCTTGAGATTCCATCCGGCGATGAAGCTGTAGAGGCCGATCAGCGCAAGAACAATTGCAGCGATGACGACACCTTGATTAATTAAGACTGGATCGCTTCCGCGGCGCAGAAACCAGATCACCAAGCAGACTGCTGAGATCGCCCAGTACAGATAGGCCGGGATGCGACGGCGATTGTTATTGGGGAACAGATATGGCCCGACGAATCCAGTTGCGTTGAGGTCTTCGGGAAGTGCATCACGGATTTCAGAGTCGTTCAGCGGCGCTGTCGAACCGGAGGCATTGGGATCGTTCATCTCAGACATCAACTGCGACCGTAGCCCTGACAGGACCACGGTCGCACACCGGTGATCAGGAAGCCTTGACCGTGACCGTGACTTTGATGATGCCAGCGTTCATGAATCCGAGATTGAGATCGAACTTCTGGCCGGCCTTCAAGGGCGCTGCAAGCCCAGTGAGCATCACGTGGTAGCCGCCCGGCTCAAATGTGACGGTTCCATTTGCGGGAATCTTCACCGAGGTGACGTCGGTCATCGACGTCGCCGCTGCCCCAGAGCTCGATCCGGCCTCGTGAACCGATGCGCTTTTTGCAAACGATTGCGCAACTGCTGCAGAGAACAGGATGTCTACTGCCGCATTGGTGTTCTCGATCGTGAAGTAGATCTCTCCGTTGTTACCGGACGTCGCAGACTCGCTGGCTGAGGCATTACTTACAACCACGCCTCGTTGTTTGACTGATGAAGACGAGGAACCAGAACTTGAACACGCCGAGGCGAAAACGGCGGTGAACGCGAAAAGAGTTGCCGCCGCAAAAACGAGCGGGCGAGAAAACAAACGGGGGGTCATACGGTCTCCATCGGGGGGGGTGAAATGCGAAGAACTTCCAAACTCAGGACAGCGGGCTAACCGTGCCTCTGAGTTCTTTGAGTGTTGCAGCAAATCCAGACACTGTTCTCGTCAGTCAGACCATTCACTCGTCCGTGTGACGAACGCCACCCAAAAGTGCACGCTCAACGAGGCCAGGAAGTTCGAATCTTTTGAAGCGTTGCATCGAGTGGTTCAGGGAGAACTCGCGCCAATGCCACCGAAGTCATGAAGTTGCTATCGGCATCCCACCGCGGCAACACATGGGTATGCAAATGATCGGGAACTCCCGCTCCAGCTGCTCGGCCAAGGTTCAGTCCGACATTCACGCCATCACATCGATAGGCACCCTTGAGGGCGACGACAGCGTCGCGAGAAAGGTGTGACATCTCTTCGAGTTCCTCGTCAGTGAGACCTTCAAGCTCAGCCACCGCTCGATTGGGAACCACAAGAAGATGCCCGCTCGTATACGGATACGCGTTCAACAACACCGAACACGTCTTTCCGCGAAACACGATCATTCCCTCGTCATCAGAAAGTGCCAACACACGTTCAAATAATGATCCATTTTCATCGGGATCTAACGATGTGTCTTCTGGCTGCGTGACTGCCGTGATGTACGAAAGGCGCCAACCCGCCCAAAGGTGATCAAGACGCGGCGAATCGGCCATGAATCAGGAATGCCCGGCGACATCGGCGGCAAGGTGTTCCACAAATGCTTCGAATGAAACGTTTCGTTCCACCTCTCCCCCACGCGGATTCACGCCAACGGTTGCGTGAGCGACGTCGTCGTCACCGATGACGAGCACATACGGCAGTTTTTCGAGTTTCGCTTTACGAATTCGACCACCGAGCGGCTCATCGGCCTCGACCATATCGGCGCGGTAGCCGCGAGCCCGAAGACTGGCGACCAGCAAACGTGCATGAGCATCGTGATCGTCGCGAACCGGAAGAATCCGAACCTGCACCGGCGCCAACCAAGCGGGAAACGCTCCGGCATAGTGCTCGAGAAGGACACCAAAGAAACGTTCAATCGAACCGAACAATGCTCGATGCAACATGATCGGACGTTTTCGCGAACCATCGGCGGCAACGTATTCAAGATCGAATCGATCGGGAAGGTTGAAGTCGCACTGGATGGTGCTCAACTGCCAGGTACGCCCGATTGCATCTTTAATGTCGATATCGATCTTCGGGCCGTAGAAAGCAGCATCGCCTTCCTTGACCGCATACTCGAGACCATATTTCTCAAGCGCACCCCGAAGTGCGTCGGTGGCCTTGTCCCAGATCTCCTCGCCGCCTACATGCTTGTCGGGATCTTTCGTGCTGAGGTTGGCGGTGAACTCGGTAAACCCGAATGCACGTAAGACACTCATGACGAAATCAAGAAGCGATGCAATTTCGTCTTGCAGTTCTTCTTCCGTGCAATAGATGTGACTGTCGTCTTGGGTGAAGCCTCGGATTCGCATGAGCCCGTGCAACGTTCCTGCCCGTTCGTACCTGTACACGGTCCCGAGTTCAAAAAGGCGAAGCGGAAGTTCGCGGTAGCTGCGCTGACGACTGCGATAGATCAGGCAATGCATCGGGCAGTTCATGGGCTTCGGGTAATACGAACCGTTGTCCATTTCCATAGGCGGGTACATCCCGTCCTTATAGAAATCGAGGTGCCCAGAGGTTTCGAACAGATTGGCGTTGGCAAGATGAGGAGTGACAACGAATTGGTAGTCCCCCTTCTCATGACGGTCGCGGCTGTAGTCCTCCATCAGTTTGCGAACGATCGCGCCCTTCGGATGCCACACCGCAAGTCCGCCGCCTAGTTCTGACGGGAAACTCAGAAGATCGAGTTCTGTCGCAAGTTTGCGATGATCTCGTTCGGCCGCTTCTTCAAGACGCACCAAGTACGCCTCGAGATCTTTCTTCGATGCCCACGCTGTTCCGTAGATGCGTTGAAGCATCGGATTGCGTTCGTCGCCACGCCAGTACGCGCCGGCAACACGCATGAGTTTGAAATGCCCAAGACGACCGGTGTCGGGAACGTGAGGGCCCCGACATAGGTCGATAAACCGTGGCGGATTTTCGTAGGTGCGAACCAGACCGGTCTCTGTTGCTGACATCGGGTCTTCGGCTGCACCCCGAATGATCTCGCACTTGTATTTGTGGCCACTGAAAAGCTCAAGCGCAGCGTCTTCAGCGATTTCATCGCGAATGAACGGCTGCTTTTCTTTGATGATCTCGCGCATCCGAGCGTCGAGACGATCGAGATCATCAGGGGTGAACGTTCCGCCATCGGGAAGTTCAAAGTCGTAATAGAACCCGTTCTCGATAGGCGGGCCAATGGCGAAGGTCGCTCCGGGAAAGAGGTCGAGGACGGCTTGGGCCAGAACATGCGCCGTCGAGTGGCGGATCGTGAACAGACCTCGCTCGTCGGTCTCGGTGATGATTGAAACCTCGTCACCGCCCTCGAGCGGCCATACGAGATCACGCTCGGTTCCATTCACAGAACCGATAACTGCGGCTTTGGCTAGGCGTGAACCGATCGAGGAAGCGAGCCCAGCCACGGTGGTGCCGGCGGGAACAGAACGCTCGGAGCCATCGGGAAGGGTGATCGTGATCTCGTCAGACATGACGGCGAGCGTACCCGAGCCCGTCCGTACGACAGGAAGCGGTAAGAACCTCAGCGCTGAGGCTCACCCACAAGGAAGACGCCAAGCAGTTCCGCTGCCGATGCAACACCCTCGCCCCGCTCGACCGCACGATCAATCGCTGCCACTGCACCTGGGGTATCGAGATCGTCATCGAGCCGCACGCGGACCTCGTTGAGGGCTGCCTCACTATCGATAGCGCCGGGAGCAACCGTTGCGGCAAGCCAAAGCTCAAGCCGCGTTGCTGCGATCGGCATGATTTCGTCATCCCATTCCCATGAGTCACGGTAGTGATGAGAAACGATGGCGAGTCGGATTGCCCGGACATCCCAAGTCTTTCGCAATTCACTGATGAAGACGAGATTGCCGAGTGACTTCGACATTTTCTCGCCGTCCATGCGAACCATGGCTTGATGCATCCAGTGACGCACAAATGGTTGACCAGTGGCGGCTTCGCTTTGCGCAGCTTCACATTCATGATGCGGGAAGATCAGATCAGAGCCACCACCGTGAAGATCGATCGTGGTGTCGAGCTCACGCAAGGCGAGAGCAGAACACTCGATATGCCAACCAGGACGGCCGGGCCCCCAGAGCGATTCCCAGCTTGGTTCGTCGGGAGCTGATGGCTGCCAAAGAACAAAGTCAAGAGGATCACGCTTATTGGGATCATCGGGGTTACCGCCATGCTGGCGGGCAAGATCGATCATTTGATCGCGGGTGTAGTGCGAAACCTGACCGAATCGTTCGAACGAACTCACATCGAAATACACAGAGCCGCCGCTCTCATAGGCATGACCTTGGTCGAGCACCATTCCGATGAAACCACGAATGTCAGCGATAGCGCTCGTCGCACGCGGTTCGCTCCAGCATTCGACAACGTTGAGTGCTTCCATATCGGCATCGAAACGAGCCGTTTCGGCAGCGGCTAGGTCTAGGTAGTGAACCCCAAGCTCTCGAGCTTTGCGTAACAAGTCGTCATCGACATCGGTGACGTTACGAACACAACGCGTCTCGTGGCCCAAATCTCGCAAGCGCCTTTGGAGAACGTCATAGGTCACATAGGTAGCGGCATGACCAAGATGTGTTGCGTCGTACGGAGTGATACCGCAGGTATAGATGAGCACCACTGGGCCGGGCTCAAAGGCAACGACTTCGCTACGAGCGGTGTCGTAGATGCGCATCGGGCCGGTCGGAGCTACCAACGTCATCGAAGTTTTTCGGGGTCGATTCCGGTGAACTTCACCGCAACGCGGGTCTTGTACTTGAGGTTGAGTTCAAGCAGTACTGCCGTGAACGCCTCGATCGGCGCGGCCTGCGTGAGATCGCCAGCGTCGAGTGCCCGCATATCGGGCATCTCGTTAATCAGGTCCATTGAAATCTTCTTGGCCGCCGGATGATCTGAGCACACCAGAACATCGCTCTCAATCGGGTGATTGAGGTCGGCAAGTTCCTTGGCCGGCACGTGGTGAAGCGCACCCACGACGAGAGAACGAGGCACAGCGGCTTGGACGCTGGCGGCAACTGATCCGCGTGGCGGCACGAGCGGTTGGAATTCATGACCAACACGAATCAGTGCGTTGGCCATGCAAATCACAACCTTGCCGTCGAGTGACTCGCTCACCGATTTTGCGGTGGTCCATGCGGCGTCCCACGGTGTTGCGATGACGATGAGCTCGGCAGTCGCAGCTCCAGCATTGTCGGACGCTGTGATGTCGAGATTGTGATCAGGCCAATCTGCCTTGATCGAACTGACAACCTCGACGGCTCGTTCTGCACTCCGAGAGCCCAAGATGACCTTGTGACCCGCTGATGCCAGCCTGATCCCGAGCGCACTTCCAGCTGGGCCAGTAGCGCCCACGATTCCGATCAACATTCAGCGAACGGTAGCGGACGATCGTGCCTTCTCGGTGCTGTTCCCCCGAAAGTTGGGTTCGGCAACGTAACGTCTCTGCGTTGACCGCGATCGGAGGACCCATGGGATTGCTTGAAGGTAAGCGACTGCTGATGACCGGAGTGCTCAATGACTCCTCGCTTGGTTTCGGCGTTGCCCGTCTCGCCCAGCAGGAAGGCGCAGAGATTGTCCTCACCGGACTGGGAAACGCCATGAAGCACACGCTCAAGGCAGCAAAGAAGTTTGATGTCGAACCTGAGGTCATCGAGCTCGACGTCTCGGTACCCGCGCATCTCGATGCCGCTCGCGACCATCTAGCCAAAAAATGGGGTCGAGTTGACGGAGCCCTTCACTCGATCGGGTTTGCCCCTGCCGTTTGTCTCGGGGGAACGTTCATGGACGCCACCTGGGAAGACGTTTCTGTAGCAATGAACGTCTCTGCCTATTCGCTCAAGGCCCTTGCCGACGTGGTTGCGCCGCTGATGACTGAAGGCGGATCGATCGTCGGCCTCGATTTCGACAACACCGTGACGTGGCCTTCCTATGACTGGATGGGCGTAGCCAAATCCGCCCTTGAGTCGACCTCCCGCTATCTCGCTCGCTATCTGGGCCCACAACAAATCCGCGTCAACCTTGTTGCTGCTGGACCAATCAAAACCATCGCTGCACGGTCAATCCCTGGCTTTTCGAACTTTGAAGACGTCTGGGATGAACGGGCACCACTGGGCTGGGACGTTCGAGACTCGAGCGCCGTAGCAAAGGCGTGCGTCGCCCTACTTTCGGATTGGTTTCCGCAGACCACAGGCGAAGTCGTGCACGTTGACGGCGGATATCACTCCACCGGCGCCTGAGAATTACTCGCCAGTCGGAGAATCTCCGGGTTCAAGTTCATCAGCGACGTCGCCGACAAGTTCTTCGAGGATGTCATCGAGGGTCACAATCCCTGCAGTTGATTCATCGTCGTTTGCGACGAGCGCGAAGTGGACCCTGGAAGTCCTCATGTCCAGCAAAAGTTCCTTCAGGTGCTGTTCACGCGGCACCCTAAGAGCTCGACGCATCAACAACGGGGAAAAGGTTTCATCGAGATCGGTGTCAGAAACTGACAACAAATCTTTGGCATGAATGAAACCTCGGGGATCATCGATTCCACCGTCGCCAACGACAAGCAGTCGCGTATGCCCGAGGGTTCGCACCGCTTCTTCGAGTTCGCGCGGAGTGGCCTCGATCGAGACCGCAGCAACATTCGGGCGGTCAACCATCACCGAGCCCACCGTGCGCCCCGCAAACTCCAAGACACCGGCAAGCAACTCCGCCGAGAAACCCGTGATTGCTCCTTCCTCTTTCGAGACCGAGACCAACACGGCCAGTTCTTCTGCGGTATGCAGTTCCGAAAGCTCATCACGAGGTTCAATGCCACAAAGTCGAACCCCTACGTTGCCCATCCAGTTGAGGACGATGACGAGGGGACGAGCAACAAGGAGATAGAGCCGATTCGGCTGACTCACGATCTTGAGAACCGATTCAGGGTGCGTCAGCGTCAGATTCTTGGGAACCATTTCACCAATCACCATGTGCGCAAACACGATGATGAGGAGCCCCAGCACTGCGGCGATCGGATGAATCCATGTGTGGGGAATCCACGACACATGTTCAGCGAGGCTGACGAGAAGGTGCGCAACCGCAGGTTCTCCGACAAGACCAAGCACCAGCGAGGCCACGGTGATACCGAGTTGAGCCCCTGCGAGTTGGATACTCAATTCTTTCATCGCTGCTAACGCACGAATTGCTGAACGATCACCGCTCTCGGCGAGAGGCTCGAGGCGACTGCGCCGTGATCCCACCAAAGCGAACTCGAGTGCGACAAAAAAACCATTGATAGCGAGAAGTACAACGATGACGAGGAATGGCCACATATCAGGCCTCCGTCTCATCGTCGGCTAACACCGCAGCTTGCACAATTTTGTCGTCTTGTTCCGACCCAGTTGCCCGCACCGTGACCTTGGCAATTCGACGACGGTCCATCTCGGCTACCTCGAATGACCACTCTCCCCAAACAACGACCTCACCAGCGACGGGCAAGTGTCCGAGTTGATCCAGGAGAAAGCCTGCAAACGTTTCGTATTCCCCTTCGGGGAGAACGCAACCGATTTGATCGGCCACCTCATCGGGATGAAGACCGCCCGGAAGTGACCATTCGTCTCGGCGACCTGGGATCGTCATTGCCGGCATCCGACGATCGTGTTCGTCGCCGATCTCGCCGACAATCTCTTCGAGGATGTCTTCGAGAGTGACAATTCCCGCAGTTCCGCCGTATTCATCGACGACAACTGCGAGATGAGAATTCGCCCGCCGGAGATCAATCAGAACATCAGCAAGGTCTCGGCTCTCAGGGATAGCGAGCACCGTTCGTACAAGCGTGGAAACTGGCGTGGTTGCCCGTTCCTCACGGGGGACCCCGTGAACTGACCGAATGTGCACTGTGCCCAAAATGTCGTCGATATCAGTTTGGTAGACAAGGAAACGAGAGTGACCAGTGCGAACTGACGCTTCTACCAACGCCTCGACACTGTCGGTACTTCGAAGCGCTGTTACCGCAGTACGCGGAACCAGAACATCTTCCGCACTCTTACGTTCGAAGCGAATCGACCGGGTGAGCAGCACTGATGCTGAATCGTCGAGCGAACCGCCACGACTCGACGCGCTCACCAAAATCTGCATCTCCGAAAGGGTGCGCACATGCGACAGTTCTTCTGTGGGCTCAACGCCGAGCAATCGAACTGTTCGGTTCGCTGCCCCATTGAGAATTCTGATCAGGCCACCAAAGACAACTCCGTACACGCGGACGAGCGGGCCGAGGACATACACCGTCTTTTCTGGTCGTGCGAGTGCGAGACCTTTCGGCACTAACTCTCCCACCACCATCTGAACAACGGTTGCGATGAAAATGGCAAGAGCCAGTGAAACTCCCGTCATCGCAGCCGTTCCGAGCACCGGTTCAAGGAGGGGATGTAACAACTCAGCGATTGCCGGTTCAGCGAGGAGGCCAATCAAAAGCGATGTGACAGTGATCCCGAGTTGTGCTCCCGACAAATGGAACGACAGGTGTTTCAACAGCCCCTTGGCGAGTTGGGCACGACGCCGGCCTGAATCGGCATCGTTTTCGACTTTGGCTCGATCAACGGCGACAAGCGCGAACTCGGCGGCAACGAAGAAACCGTTCGCGATGATCAATACCGCAACTGCGATGAGGCCCAACGCGTTATTCATGTGCCCGCGCCCCATGCCCACCATCGGCCATGTCGGTATTCAAGCCCAAGTTTCATTTCAAAGCACTCAGAAAGATTTGTTTCAGTGAGAATCTCGTTTAGTGGGCCAGCCGCGAGAACTTTTCCTTCGCAGAGCAACAACACATTGGTGAACCCCTCGGGGATTTCCTCGACATGATGTGTCACAAGCACTGTTGCCGGTGTGTCGTCGCCTGAAACCAACACACCGAGACTACGCACGAGGTCTTCACGGCCGGCGAGATCGAGGCCCGCCGTGGGTTCGTCAAGCAGGAGCAAACCTGGTTCAGGCATCAATGTTCGGGCGAGGAGCACGCGCTGACGCTCACCCGAGGAAAGGGTGGCAAAACTACGTTCTGCGAGTCGACCTATTTCCATACGCTCAAGACAGTCACGAGCACGCTGACGGTCTCTCTCGTCATAGGTATGCCACCACGGTTCCAGCGCTGCGTTCTTCGCTGTCATTACGACATCCGATGAGGTCAGATCCGACCGAAGCTGATCGGCCATGCCCGTGCTTGCCAGCCCAATCCGTTTACGAAGAGAGCGAACGTCGGTGCGTCCGAGTTTCTCACCAAGTACCGTGACATCGCCCGAAGATGGATGCAGATAAAGCGACGCAATCTTCATCAGCGAAGACTTTCCCGACCCATTTCGGCCAAGAACAACCCATCGCTCGTGTGCAGCGACCTCCCACGACACATGATCGAGAATTGGGCGGCCTTCGCGCAGCAGCGTGACATCGCGCAGCGAAAGGGCTGGCGGGTCGGTGCGACCCATAGCGATCTACTTGTCGAGCAGAAGTGCGAGTGCGACCGAAGAGAAAATGAAGATCACCGCAGCAACCACTGTGAGTCGATCGAGATTCTTCTCGACCACTGTCGAACCTGCTGCTGACGCGCCAAGCCCGCCGCCGAACATATCGGAAAGGCCCCCACCCCGACCGCTATGAAGCAGCACGAGAAAGATGAGCGTCAGTGCAGAGAGCACCTGAATGATGAGGACAGCGATCAACACGGGATGGGACGTTATCAGGAGAGCCGGAATTGGACGATTCGGGCGAATTCCTCAGGATCGAGCGCTGCTCCGCCGACAAGCGCTCCATCGATATCGGGCTGACCCATGAGTTCGGCAGCATTGCCTGCCTTCACCGAACCGCCGTATTGGATGCGAACAGCCTTCGCTGCATCGGCACCCTTCATGTCCTTGACCTTGGCTCGGATCCAGGAGCACACCTGCTGCGCATCTTCAGCACTTGCGGTGCGGCCTGTGCCGATGGCCCAGATCGGTTCATAAGCGAGAACCATTGAGGCCACCTGCTCCGGCGTCAGCGCTTCAATACCAGCGTGAATCTGTCCAGTGACTTTGCCGCGAGTGGCTTCACCCTCACGCTCTTCGAGCGTCTCGCCACAACACAAGATCGGAGTCATGCCGTTGTCGAAGACGGCTTTGGCTTTGCGCGCCACAACAATGTCGTCATCGCCGAACAATTCACGACGCTCGCTATGGCCAACGATCACATAGGACACGTTGAGTTTGAACAGCATTCCTGGCGCGATTTCGCCGGTATACGCACCGTTTGCTTCCCAGTGACAGTTTTGCGCCCCGACGGCGATCGGTACCTTTTCGCTTTCGAGAAAAGTCTGCACGGTGCGAATGTCGGTAAACGGCGGATGGACCGATACGTCAACGACTTCGTAGTCGTCCTTTGAAAGTAGATAACGAAGTTTGTCGAGAGTCGCCGTGGCCTCGAAGTGATTGAGGTTCATCTTCCAGTTTCCGGAGATGAGTGGTTTTCGGTCAGCCATTTGTTGCTCCTCGTAATGCTTCAAGCCCAGGGAGATCACCGTTCTCAAGCAACTCGAGCGATGCACCCCCACCGGTTGAAACGTGATCTACCTCGTTGGCAAGTCCAAACGCGTCGAGTGCCGCAGCAGAATCGCCACCACCTACGACGGTAAAGCCACGCGCTTCTGCCATGGCTTCGGCGATGACTCGGGTTCCCGCAGCAAAGCGAGGATCTTCGAACACCCCCATGGGGCCATTCCAGAAGATCGTTTTTGCTTCAGCGATGATGTCTGCGAACTCCGAAGCAGTGCCGGGACCAATATCAAGCCCCTTCCAACCATCGGGAAGATCGGCACCGAGTTGGCGAACCTCTCCCCCCGCATCGGGGTTCATGATTTCGCCGCCCGGACTTAGCGCTGTCACATCGTGCGGGATATGGATGGTGACGTCGGAATCAAGGAATCGCTTGCAGGTCTCGATCTGGTCAACCTCGAGCAACGAATCGCCGACCTGATGACCCTGCGCAGCAAGAAACGTGAAGCACATTCCGCCGCCGATGATGAGCGCGTCGGCAACAGTTGAAAGGGCGTCGATGACTCCAAGTTTGTCGGACACCTTTGATCCACCAAGGATGACGACAAACGGACGCTTGGGATCAGACCTCAGCGGGAGCAGCACTTCAACTTCGCGCTGAAGAAGGCGACCCGCGGCCGAAGGCAGAAACTTTGGAGGACCAACGATCGATGCATGGGCACGGTGCGATGCACCGAACGCATCATTGACGTAGAGATCTTGACCTTCGATCAGTTCCTGCACGAACGCAGGGTCATTGGCCGTCTCGCCCGGATTGAAACGAAGGTTGTCAAGAAGTTCAACCCCTGGCGCCAGTTCGGCCAGGCGACGACGAACCGGTTCCACCGAATACTTCGGATCGGGGGCACCCTTTGGACGGCCGAGATGCGTGCACGCCGTGACTATTGCGCCCCGAGATGTCAGAAACTCGATCGTTGGAAGAGCCGCACGAATGCGAAAGTCATCGACGATCTCGCCATTGGAGATCGGCACATTGAAATCGGCGCGAAGAAGGACTCGGCGACCACTGACGTCGCCGAGGTCCTCCAGCGAAGGAACGCTCATCGGGCGGTACTACTTCGCCGCGCGGGCCATGACCTGCACGAGGTCGACCAGGCGGTTGGAGTAACCCCACTCGTTGTCGTACCAACCGAGGATCTTGACGAGATTGCCCATGGCCATGGTGAGTTTCGAGTCGAAGGTGCACGATGCCGGCTGACCGACGATGTCGGAAGACACGATTTCTTCGTCGGTAAAGACGAGAACTTTGGACATCGGACCACTTGTTGCTGCGGCCTTGAACGCTGCGTTGATTTCGTCGACGGTGACATCACGCTTAAGGACACCAACAAAGTCGGTGATCGAACCGTCCGGGACAGGAACTCGAAGGGCGGTGCCATCGAGCTTGCCCTTCATTGCTTCAAGTACGAGTCCGGTGGCACGTGCGGCACCAGTCGACGAAGGCGTGATGTTCGCTGCTGATGCACGGGCACGACGCATGTCGGTATGCGGACCATCGACCAGGTTCTGATCGCCGGTGTAGGCATGAACCGTGGTCATGAGGCCCTTTTCGACACCGAAGGCATCGTCGAGAACTTTGATCATGGGAACGAAGCAGTTGGTCGTGCATGAAGCGTTCGAGACAACCTTGTGCTTGGCCGGATCAAAGGTGTCGTCATTCACGCCAACAACAAATGTTGCATCGGCATTGGTGGCCGGAGCCGAAATGATGACGTACGGAGCGCCAGCTTCAAGATGGGCAGCGGCCTTGTCGCGATCAGTGAAGAAGCCCGTTGACTCGACAACGATGTCAACGCCGAGTTCCTTCCAGGGAAGATCCTTTGGATCGCGGATGGCGGTGATCTTCAGGAGTTTGCCGTCGACAAGGATTCCGTCTTCGGTTGCTTCGACGGTTGCGTCAAGACGACCCATGACTGTGTCGTACTTAAGCAGGTGCGCCATAGCGGGCACCGAACCCAAATCGTTGGCAGCAACGATCTCGATATCAGCGCCGGACTGCCTCACCGCCCGAAAGAAGTTACGGCCGATGCGACCAAAGCCATTGATGCCGACACGGATAGTCATTGTGGGCACTGCCTCCTAGATATGCCGTCGACAGTCGACGGCGACGTATTGAGATGTTGTGACGTTACGCCAGACAGCGCATGCCGTTGGCAGGATCGATTCCTGACTGTCCCGCCACCCGATTGCGCCCGCTATGCGGTTAGCGGTCGAGGTCGCGATGGGTGACCCTCAAATGGAATCCCTTGTCGCGAAGGGCTTGGGCAACCGCTTCAGCTATGGCCACTGATCGATGACGACCCCCAGTGCAGCCAAACGCCACCGTCAGATAGCTCTTTCCCTCGGCGACGTAGGCGGGCAACAACGTCGTCAGAAGCCCGTTGATCTGCCCAAGAAACTCGGATGTGAGCGGCTGAGCAAGCACGTAGTCGCGGACGGGTTCATCGAGGCCTGTCTGAGGTCGCAGGGCCTCGACCCAATGGGGATTCGGGAGAAATCGACAATCGATCACGAGATCGGTGTCGAGAGGAAGTCCGTGTTTGTACCCGAACGAGAGCACCGTCGTTTGCATGCCGCCCGCTGGGGCATCAGCGGCAAAGAGATCAAGCATCCGGGCACGCAACTGGTGCACATTGAGTTCGGTGGTGTCGATGACAACGTCGGCTTCGGCCTTCACTGACTGAAGGACTCGCCGTTCTTCTTCGATTGATTCGCCCAGCGTGCGATCTTCCGCCGCCAGCGGATGGCGACGCCGTGTGCTTTCATACCGCCGAACAAGTTCGTCGGTCGCCGCCTCGAGAAAAACGATGCGAAGCCGGTTTCCCTGGCGACGAAGCGCATCAAGGGCCGGCAAAGCCTCAGAATGATAGGGACCAGTGCCCACTACGAGGACCACATTGGTCATCGTCGCACCCGGAGCATCAGCGAAATCAGCAACGCTGCCGATGAGCGCCGGAGGAAGATTGTCGATGATGTACCAGCCGAGGTCTTCAAGCACATCCGCGGCTTGAGAGCGTCCGGCACCCGACAAGCCCGTGATCACCACGAAGTCGCTCACGAGACAAACGCTAGCCGTGAGACCTCTAACCTCACACCATGGACAACTTGACCGCCCTTCCCATTGCTGCCGCCCATTTCGAAGCGGTTGCCGCGCTCGTCACGTCCGATGACCTTGCCAAGCCCACTCCGTGCGGCGACTGGACTGTCCAACAACTTCTCAATCACGTTGTCGGCGGCAACACGATGTCCGCCGCGCTCATCGGTGGCGCGTCTCGCGAAGATGCGATCGCGCTCCTGACAACAGCGGTTGTTGGCGACAATCTGTTGGGCGCCATCCAAGTATCCATGCGAGCCCAAGCCGACGCGTTCGCGGATCCCGCGGCCCTTGAGATGACCGTTCAACATCCAGCCATGGACATGCCCGGCGCACAGTTGCTCGGTTTCCGAGTTGGAGATCTGCTCGTGCATTCATGGGACCTGGCTCGAGCCATCGGCGCCGACGAAACCCTCGACCCCGAGGTCGTTGCCATTGTTGCCACCAACATCGAACCGATGCGTCCGTTTATCGGACAAGTAGGAATGTTTGGCGAAGGTCCGAGCGGAACACTTGACGACAACGCCGACGCTCAAACTGCACTTCTGGATCTGATGGGCCGACGCCCGTAACCAGCACAAATTCGGTCGTTACGACCGGCGCGCCACCAAAGTTAGTAACCGCGGAATCGTCGTTACCTCAGTGTATTCCGGAGCCCGATCAATGAAACCTTGGGGAGGCGCGGGCTCGATCATGCGTTCAAGTACCAAACCCGAATCGGCCATTACATTGACGTACCGGCTCAGCGGACGGTGCACGAATCGAATGAAGACATTCTTTTCGACCTCTTCAATCGTCGCCTGTTCGGTGAGGTACGGACCGATGCGCCAGTACTGCTCCGGTGGGTCAAGGATTTGATCATCGATCCAACCGGAGCCCGGTGTTTGCAAAAGTGGATGATTGAGGCAGAAGACAAACCTTCCACCCGGACGCAGAACACGTGCGACCTCCGAGAGCGCCTCATCCACCGCATCGATGTGTTCGAACACAAGGCAACACACAACCGCATCGAACGACGCGTCGTCGAACGGCAGCGATTCCGCGCCTGCAAGCTGATACTCGGGACCCCCGCCGCGACGAATCGCTTCATCGATTTGATTCACCGTCGGATCAATACCGACCACGCTTGCGTTGTGCGTCGCAGCAATGGCCCGCGCAACCTGCCCTTCGCCTGTGCCTACTTCAAGCACACGTTCGAACCCTGCGGTCCACTCGAGAATGAGCGGAATAATTTGCTCGGTGTATTCGGGATCGACGCCGTCAGTGAATTCGCGTTGCCACCAGTCGGCGTGCGCCTCCCACAGTTGGGCATTGGCATCAGGTTCAGACACAACGACTCCGATTCAGCGCAGATCTCGACGGGACGGCGTATGGATCTTGTCCCAAACCGCCTGCGCAACCGAATCGGGAAGCCAAGTGATCGCCTGCAGCTCCTCAATCGTCGCTTTCTTCACTGCGGTAACCCCACCGAGTTCTTTCACCAAGCGACTGCGCCGAGCTTCACCCAACCCTGAAATACCATCGAGCACCGAAGTCGTCATGCGTTTGCCTCGCAGCTCTCGGTGAAACGAAACCGCGAATCGGTGAGCCTCGTCACGAATGCGCTGCAGCAGATAGAGCGCTTCGCTCCCCCGCGGAACCTCAACTGGTTCCGAACGATGAGGCAGATACACCTCTTCGAAACGCTTCGCCAGCGATGCCACCGGAATTTCTTCATCGAGACCCAAAGCTTCAAGCACCTTTATGGCCACCCCGAGTTGACCTTTGCCACCGTCAACCAATAGCAGCTGGGGCGGATAGGCAAACTTCCCCGACCGTTCGGCAATGGGCTTGCCTCGCTCTTCGATGTACGCAGTGAGGCGACGAGTCAGGACCTCTTCCATCGCTGCGAAATCATCGTTTCCTTGATCGCCTTTGATCTTGAATCGGCGGTATTCGCGCTTGTTCGGTAAACCGTCTTCCATGACCACCATCGAACCGACGTAATCGCTTCCCTGGATATGACTCATGTCGTAACACTCGATGCGTAGCGGAGCTTCAGGGAGACCGAGATGTTGCTGAAGATCATTCAATGCTCGTGCGCGGCTGTTGTGGTCAGCGGCTCGTTTCAATCGATGACGCGAGAACTCCTCGGTGGCATTTCGCGTCACCGTTTCCATAAGTTCTCGCTTATCGCCGCGATGAGGAATGCGCACGGTGACTTTCGAACCGCGCTGTGCACTTAAAAACTCTTCATAGAGTTCAGGATTCGCGCTCTCGAACGGAACAAGTACTTCCTTCGGCACACCAAGCGGTGGCGGGTCGCCGTATAGCCGTTCGAGGATGCAATCAATGAGTTCTTGGTCTGACAGATCTTCTTTGCGATCGAGCACGTACCCCTTGCGACCCACAACACGGCCTCGCCGAACAAAGAACACCTGCACTGAAGCCTCAAGTTCGTCGCCGGCCAAACCAACAACGTCGAGATCTTCGTCTCGTTCGAGAACCATCTGTTGCCGTTCAACAACTTTGCGCACCGCACCGAGGCGGTCGCGCAAACGAGCGGCCCGCTCAAATTCAAGTTCATCGCTCGCCAATTGCATCTCGACTTCGAGTCGAGAAATCACTTCCTCGGTATCGCCATCGAGAAAACGAATCAGATCACGCACGAGTTCGTCGTACTTCTCGGTCGTGATCTCGCCGACACAAGGCCCGCTGCACTTTTCAATGTGAAATAACAGACATGGACGTCCAAGTTTTGTATGTCGGGACAACTTCGTATCGGAACACGTCCGAACGGGAAAGGTGCGAAGCAACTGATCGAGAGTTTCGCGAATTGCCCATGCCGCTGCGTAGGGACCGAAGTAGCGAGTTCCCTTTCGCTTGTCGCCCCGCATCACTGTTGCGCGGGGCCAGTCGTCATCAACCGTCACCGCAAGGAACGGGTAACTCTTGTCGTCTCGAAGGTCGATATTGAACCGAGGCTCGTGCTGCTTAATCAGGCTGTACTCGAGCATGAGTGCTTCGAGTTCGTTGCGAACCTGGATCCACTCAACGGTTTCAGCCGTGGCCACCATCTGGGCGGTGCGGGGCGCGAGGTGGACCGGATCCTGGAAATAGTTCGACAGTCGCGACCGAAGGCTTTTGGCCTTACCCACATAAATGACGCGGCCATTGACATCTTTGAACTGATACGAGCCGGGCTCGTCAGGAATCGTGCCGGCCGGCGGTCGCTGCACCATTGGGGTCATCGTATGGGCCATCGGAGGCAAACAAGCCGCTCAGTGCCTATGCTGTTCAAGCCGGCCTGGTATCCGGCGATCTATTGAGACCCGAGGCCGACAACCCCGTGGCGTGGCGACCAGGCTGCCCCCACCGGCCACCCATCGGATCTCCCCGTCCTTTCAGGGAGTGCACCACAACATGCTTCGCCTCCAACTACCGCTCGGTGATCGCTACACAGATGCCACGCCCGCTGAACTCGCGGATCGAATCGCTGCGGCGAAAGCCACGCTTGGTGACCGCCTGTTCATCCTCGGCCATCACTACCAGCGGGACGAAGTCATGGAGTGGGCCGATGCCCGCGGTGACTCCTTCCGACTCTCAGTGCTCGCTCAAGAGCAACCGCAGGCCGAGTACATCGTTTTCTGTGGCGTGCACTTCATGGCCGAGTCCGCTGACATCCTCACCGGCGATCACCAAGCCGTGATCCTGCCCGACCTCAATGCCGGCTGCTCGATGGCCGATATGGCCGACCTCGAGGAAGTCACCGAAGCCTGGGAAACACTTGCGGCGACCACGGACATCTCAAAGGTCATCCCGATCACCTACATGAACTCCTCAGCGGCACTCAAAGCGTTCGTAGGCGAACATGGCGGCGCGGTGTGCACCTCGTCCAACGCTCGCGCCGTCCTCGAGTGGGCCCTCTCATTGGGCAACCGCTCAGAGGACGGAGCCGGTGGCGAACAGGTTCTCTTCTTTCCCGATCAGCACTTGGGACGTAATACCGCGGTCGATCTCGGTTACTCCCTCGACGACATGCGAGTCTGGGATCCTCGCCGCGAGCACGGGGGCCTCACCGAAGCCGAAGTGAAAGATTCCACATTCCTGCTCTGGAAGGGACATTGCTCGGTTCATCAACGGTTCCGCCCCGAACACATCGCGGCATTCCGCGAAGCGAACCCCGACGGCATCGTCGTTGTGCATCCCGAGTGCGCGCACGATGTTTGCGAGTTGGCCGATCAGGTCGGTTCCACCGATTTCATCATTCGTGCCGTTGAGAATGCACCCATTGGCGCTGTCATCGGCGTTGGCACCGAAATCCACCTCACCAACCGACTGAATAACGAAACACCCGACAAGACCGTGGTGTCACTTGATCCACTCGTGTGCCCTTGCTCGACGATGTTCCGCATCGACGGGCCGCATTTGTGCTGGGTCCTTGAGAATCTTGTCGCCGGCAAAGTTGTCAACCGCATCACGGTCGACCCCGGCACGACTCAGTGGGCCAAGGTCGCGCTCGACCGCATGTTGCAGATCACCTGAACTACTCGAGACCAAGTAATGGCCGCAGGAACTGGCCGGTGTAGCTCTTCTTCGTGGCAGCGACCTTTTCGGGTGTGCCTTCAACGAGCACTGATCCGCCGCCACTACCGCCTTCAGGACCAAGATCGATCAACCAATCGGCGGTCTTGATGACATCGAGATTGTGTTCGATGACAAGCACGGTGTTGCCCTGATCAACAAGGCGGGACAGCACGGTGAGCAGTTTGCGTATGTCTTCGAAGTGAAGGCCCGTTGTCGGTTCATCGAGGATGTACACGGTGCGCCCCGTTGAACGCTTCGAGAGTTCGCTGGCGAGCTTGACTCGCTGCGCCTCACCACCAGAAAGCGTTGTGGCCGGTTGCCCTAGACGTACATACCCGAGACCGACATCAACAAGCGTTTGCAAGTGACGGGCGATCGCGGGTTGATTGGCAAAGAACTCCACGCCTTCTTCGCAACTCATGCCGAGGATGTCGGAAATATTGTGATCTTTGAAGGTGATGTCGAGCGTGTCCCGGTTGTAACGAGCGCCCTTGCATACCTCGCACGGCACGTACACATCGGGGAGGAAATGCATTTCGATCTTGATAGTGCCGTCGCCCGAACACGCTTCACATCGGCCACCAGAAACATTGAACGAAAAACGACCTGGCAAATAGCCACGAACTTTTGATTCATGAGTCTGTGCGAACAGTTTTCGAATGTGGTCGAACACGCCGATGTACGTGGCTGGATTCGAGCGCGGCGTGCGGCCAATTGGCGATTGATCGATATTGATGACCTTGTCGACCAGTTCCATACCCTCGACGCTCTTATGGAGACCTGGCGGAGTTTTCGAGCCATAGACCTTCTGCATAAGAGCGCGATGCAAAATGTCGTTGACGAGTGTCGACTTCCCTGAACCCGAGACGCCGGTGACGGCAATAAAGGTGTGCAGCGGAAATTCAACGTCAACATTTTTGAGGTTGTGTTCGCGAGCGCCACGAACAACGAGTTGGTCCGTCCCCGGTGAACGACGAAGCTCCGGAACTGGAATTGAGCGACGACCCGACAGGTACTGCCCAGTTATGGACTCTTTCGATTTCAAAAGCCCCTTAACCGGACCCGCATACACGATGTCGCCGCCGTGTTCGCCAGCGCCAGGGCCGATATCGACGACATAATCGGCAACTTTGATGGTCTCTTCATCGTGTTCGACTACGAGGACGGTGTTACCCAGTTCACGGAGACGCATCAGTGTGTCGATGAGTCGCTTGTTGTCACGCTGATGGAGTCCGATCGATGGCTCGTCAAGCACATAGAGCACGCCAACCAGACCTGACCCAATCTGAGATGCAAGACGAATGCGCTGTGCTTCGCCGCCGGCAAGAGTCGCGGCCGATCGTGAAAGCGAGAGGTAATCGAGACCCACGTCGAGCAAGAATCCCATCCGCGCATTGACTTCTTTCACCACTCGTTCGGCGATCATGCGATCACGTTCAGAAAGTTTCAGTCCGTTGAGCGCTGCAGCGGCGTCGCCGATCGACATGCCGCAAATCTCGGCAATTGAGTGACCGTCGATCGTGACGCCAAGACTGAACGGGGCAAGACGTGAACCCTCACAGTCAGGACACGGCACTTCGCGCATGTAGCCCTCGACTTGCTCACGCTGCGCATCGCTTTCGGCATCGGAATGCCGGCGCTGCAACCACGGAACGAGGCCTTCGAACTTTGCGTCGTAAGAACGTTGACGGCCGTATCGGTTTTTGTATCCGATCTGGACCCGACCGGTTGCACCCGTTCCGTGCAGTAAAAGTTTCTGCTGCTTCTTGGGCAGGTTGTTGAACGCAACATCGGGATCGATCTCATAAATCTCGCAGACCGATTCAAGGAGACGCCCAAAATACTGCGTGCGTGCACTCGCCCATGGTGCCAATGCACCTTCGGAAACGCTGAGGTCAGGATTCGGGATGACGAGCTCTGCATCGACTTCAAACTTGGTGCCGAGACCATCGCAGTGCTCGCAGGCACCATACGGAGAGTTGAACGAGAAGTTTCTCGGCGCTAATTCCTCATAACTCAACCCACACGTTGGGCAACCGAGATGCTGTGAGAACGTCATCACTTCATCGTCCAACCCAGAATCGTCACCGCGGCCGACGATCTGCACTTCGGCCACGCCTTCAGCGATCCGAAGTGCGGTTTCGAGAGAGTCGGTGAGACGGCGATCGATGCCCGCCTTCTTCACGAGGCGGTCGACGACGATCTGGATGGTGTGCTGCTCATAACGAGCCAGCTCGACCTTGTCGGTCAGCTCATGCGGTTCCCCATCGATGATCGCTCGAGCAAACCCCTGTGAGGCCAAATCGGCCAACAACGTGTCGTAGGTGCCCTTGCGACCACGCACAACTGGTGCCAAGACCTGGAACTTGGTTCCGTCGGGCAGTTCAAGAACTCGATCAACAATCTGCTGCGGGGTCTGCCGCTTGATGACCGAGCCGTCGACCGGGCAATGCGGAACGCCAATGCGCGCATAGAGAAGTCGGAGGTAGTCGTAGACCTCGGTGATCGTGCCCACGGTGGAACGTGGATTGCGAGAGGCCGACTTCTGGTCGATAGAGATGGCGGGCGACAGCCCCTCGATGAAATCGACATCGGGCTTATCCATCTGACCAAGGAACTGACGGGCATAGGCCGACAACGACTCGACATAGCGGCGCTGACCCTCGGCGTAGATCGTGTCAAACGCCAGCGAAGACTTGCCCGAACCAGAAAGACCAGTGAAAACGATAAGCCGGTCTCGGGGAAGTTCAATCGAAACGTTACGGAGGTTGTGCTCACGAGCACCACGAATGACCAGTTGATCCACGCCGGGAGCCTACTGTCGGCGCCTCTGCTCGCCTTGGGCTGAAGAAGAAATCAACCCACTTCGCGAAGTTCTCGACGAAGTTCCTTGATCTCGTCACGGAGCCGAGCCGCATATTCAAAGCGCAGGTCGGCCGCCGCTTCCTTCATTTCCTCTTCCAAGGTCAGCACCAATCGACCAAGCTCATCGGCAGGGAGTTCGGCGAGACCTGAGCGCACCTTGTCGCGAGCAGTTGATCGTTTGCCATTGCCGGGAACAGGAGTACCCGAGGTTCCTCGAAGCGTCGCGAGGATGTCGGTGACGGCCTTGCGAATCGTTTGCGGATCGATACCGTGCTCTTTGTTGTAGGCCTCCTGCAGTCCACGACGACGATTTGTTTCTGAGATCGCCCGCTGCATCGAATCGGTGATCTTGTCGGCATACATGATGACCTGACCCTCGACATTTCGAGCAGCGCGACCGATCGTCTGCACAAGCGCCGTTTCTGAGCGCAGGAAACCTTCTTTGTCGGCGTCGAGAATGGCAACGAGCGACACCTCAGGAAGATCAAGACCTTCGCGAAGAAGATTGATGCCGATCAGCACATCAAATTCACCGAGCCGGAGATCGCGGAGGATCTCGATGCGCTCAATCGTGTCGACCTCGCTGTGGAGGTAACGAACCTTCACTCCAAGTTCGAGCAAATAGTCAGTGAGATCTTCGGACATCTTCTTCGTAAGCGTGGTGACAAGGATCCGATCACCGGCTGTCACTCGTTTATTGATTTGCTCGATGAGATCGTCGATCTGACCCTTCGTGGGCTTCACGATGATCTCTGGATCGACAAGCCCGGTAGGACGCACAACCTGCTCAACAATTGCTGCGGAGTTCTCGAATTCGAATGGCCCTGGCGTCGCCGACAGAAAGACGACCTGACCAACACGGCCCATCACTTCGTCGAAGGTCAAAGGCCGATTGTCTGCGGCCGATGGAAGACGAAAGCCGTGTTCGATCAGCGTTTGTTTGCGCGAGCGGTCCCCAGCGAACTGACCCCGAACCTGCGGCAAGGCCTGATGGCTTTCGTCCATCACGACCAAGAAGTCGTCGGGGAAGTAATCGAGCAACGTGAAGGGCGCCTCGCCGGGTTCACGACCATCAATATGGGCCGAGTAGTTCTCGATGCCGTTACAGAATCCGAGTTCCGCCATCATTTCAAGGTCGTATTGCGTTCGCATCCGCAGCCGCTGCGCCTCAAGGAGCTTGTTCTCGCCTTCGAACTTCGCCAGTTGCTGTTGCAACTCCGCCTCGATGCGCGTCATCGCCGTACGCATACGTTCATCGCTCGCCGCGTAATGCGTTGCCGGGAATACAACGAGTTCTTCGAGTTCGGTGACTTTCTCGCCGGTGATTGGATCAACAACGATGATGCGCTCAATCTCATCGCCAAAAAGTTCTATCCGAATCGCGGTTTCGTCATAGGCGGGGTGGATCTCGATGGTGTCACCCCGAACACGGAACTTTCCGCGGATGAGATTCATATCGTTGCGTTCGTATTGCATGTCGACAAGGCGCCCGAGGATGGTGCGCTGCTCGTGAGTTTCGCCCTGACGAATAACGAGCATCTGATCGGCATATTCCGCCGGGTTCCCCAGGCCGTAGATACATGACACTGACGCAACAACGATGGTGTCGCGCCTCGTAAGCAACGCCGAAGTTGCGGCATGACGAAGACGTTCGATCTCGTCGTTCACCGATGAATCTTTTTCGATGTAGGTATCGGAGGCCGGCATGTAGGCCTCGGGTTGGTAGTAGTCGTAATACGAAACGAAGTATTCGACTCGGTTCTCTGGGAAAAACTCTCGGAACTCATTCGCCAACTGTGCGGCCAATGATTTGTTCGGAGCCATCACCAATGTCGGTCGCTGCAACTTTTCGATCGTCCACGCGATCGTCGCGCTCTTGCCCGAACCAGTGATTCCAAGAAGTGTCTGAAACCGATTCCCGGCCTCGATGCTCGCAGTAAGTTCCTCAATAGCCTTCGGCTGATCTCCAGCAGGCTGGAAATCGGAAACAAGTCGAAACGGCGGCATCGGAGGAGTCTACGAAGGGTCGGGGCCATTGCTCCCAGCACTTCGTCGGTCGCCGTCTAACCTTGACCCGACGGCCCGACCCCCATGGAAGAGGAACGAATCAGATGCGCGACGCTTTGGGTTCGGTGCAATCAGTACTCGTGCTCGGAGGCAACTCGGAGATTGCCTTGGCGATCGTTGACCGCCTTGTCGCCAGTCGATGCAAGAAGGTCGTGCTCGGAGTCCGCTCCCCCGCCTCTGCGACCACCGCGCTCAATCGCCTTCGATCGGCTGGAGTCGACGCCGACACCGTCGTCTTTGATGCCCTCGACCCCGCTTCACACGCCAAAGTGATCGATGCCGCTGCCGAACGAATTGGCGATCTCGACATGGTCATTCTCGCTTTTGGCGTCCTCGGCGAGCAGTCCGAGTTCAATGCCGACCCAGTCGCTGCTGCCGATGCGGCACGTGTCAACTTCGTTGGTGCCGTTTCCAGTGGCCTCGCTGCTGCGGCCAAACTTCGAGCGCAAGGTCACGGCATCATCTTGGCAATTACGTCCGTCGCTGGCGTTCGTGCCCGCGCCGACAATTTTGTCTACGGATCCACAAAAGCCGGCATGGATGCGTTCGCTCAAGGTCTCGGTGACTCCCTCATTGGTTCCGGTGCTCGCTGCGTTGTCGTTCGTCCTGGCTTTGTCCATACGCGCATGACCGAAGGAATGAAGCCTGCTCCCTTCGCCACCACTCCCGACAAAATCGCCGACGCCGTGATCAATGGACTCCAGAAGAATAAGGAAATGATCTGGGCGCCTCCCATCCTGTCAACCCTCTTCACCATTCTTCGTCATCTCCCGCGGCCGCTCTGGCGGAAGATCAGTGCAGGGTGAAATGACAACGAGTTCCCCTTCCCGCTCGACCCTCCTTGGCGGAATCGTTCGAGAGCTGCGACCGAAGCAGTGGATCAAGAACGTGTTGGTCTTTGCGGCGCCACTTGCCGCGGGAGTTTTCAATAATCGCGATACCGATCTTCGTGCTCTCGGCGCCTTCGGTTGTTTCTGTGCGGCAGCGAGTGCGACCTATCTCCTTAACGATGCGATGGACATTGAGTCCGATCGCCTCCATCCAGTAAAGAAAAACCGCCCAATGGCAGCCGGCCTTGTTCCGGTAGGACTTGCCTATGTGTTAGCCGTGGTCTTGCTTGTCGTCGCCATTGGCGGATCATTCCTTCTTCGACGCGACTTCGGTTTCACGATCCTTGCGTACCTCGCTCTCACCACCGTCTACACACTGTGGCTCAAGCATGTTCCGATTCTTGACATTGTTGCCGTCGCTGCTGGATTCGTCCTTCGCGCTATCGGCGGTGCAACGGCGACCGGTCTACCCATCTCAGAATGGTTCTTCATCGTCACGAGTTTCGGCGCATTGTTTATGGTCACAGGCAAACGCGCAGGTGAACGATCTGACCTCGGAGACGATGCGGCCAATATTCGCCCAGCGTTAGCGGCGTACACGCCTCAATACCTGAACTATTTAAAGGCAGTCTTCTCTGCCGGAACACTCATTACCTATTGCTTGTGGGCTTTCGCCTCGGCACAAGAGTCAACGAACGGTTCGGTGCTTTTCCAACTTTCCATCGTTCCGTTCGCCGTCGCGATTTTGCGTTACGCGCTATTACTTGAACAGGGCAAGGGTGCCGAACCTGAGAATCTGGTCCTTTCCGACAGAACGCTTCTCCTCGCTGGCGCTCTTTGGGCGATCGTCTACAGCTGTGCCGTCTATGCATCCTGAACCAGCAGCCTCGAGAACGGTTCCGTCGACCTCCGAACTGTTCGGTTGGGGCCGAACTGCGCCCACCGGTGCAGACGTTCGCCGACCAACTTCGCCAATTGAATTGCAGCGGGCACTTCCAACATCATTCGAGCGCGGCCTCATCGCCCGTGGCCTCGGCCGCAGTTACGGCGATGCCGCGCAGAATGCAGGCGGCACCGTCATCGAAACCACCGACGTTGCCGCATTCACGATCCACGAATCAGACCCCAGCTCCGACACCGTTCTCGTCACCGCCGACGCGGGCGCAAGCATCGACCGCCTCCTTCATGCGCTCGTACCTCAAGGACTGTTTGTGCCGGTCACTCCTGGTACGCGTTATGTGACAGTCGGCGGGGCTATTGCGGCGGATATCCATGGGAAGAACCATCACCTCAAAGGCTCTTGGTGCAACCATGTCGATTCACTTCACCTTCAATTGGCCGATGGCACCATCGTTGAAACTGGTCCCGAACGCGACGCCGAATTGTTCTGGGCGACAGCTGGGGGCATGGGACTGACCGGCGTCATTCTCGATGCGACATTCCGCTGCCCCCGGATCGACTCAAGCCAGCTTGTCGTCGACACCGACCGAGCTGCCGATCTCGATGCCGTCTGCGAACTCATGCGCAGTGGCGACCATCTCTATGACTATTCGGTCGCGTGGATCGACCTCATGGCCACGGGCAAGAACATGGGCCGATCGGTACTCACTCGAGGAAGATTCGCCAGCCCAGAAGAAGCCGCGCCCAAGATCGGCGCCGATCCCTACATCTACAAAGCTGGCGAACTCGTGAGCGCCCCGCCGTTCATGCCTGCCGGCTTACTCAACAACCTGTCGATTCGCGCGTTCAACGAATTGTGGTTCCGGAAAGCCCCCGTCGAACGCCGCGACGAGATCCAGTCGATTCCAACCTTTTTCCATCCACTCGACATGGTTCGTGGATGGAACCGCATCTACGGTCCTGCCGGATTCCTTCAATGGCAGTTCGTCATTCCTTTCGACGCGACCAGCACGCTCACCACAATCGTTGATGAAATCAGTCAGTCCGGCTGTACCTCCTTCCTCGCTGTACTGAAATCATTCGGTGAAGGAAATCCTGGGCCGCTTTCGTTCCCTGCCGGCGGCTGGACCCTTGCCCTCGACATCCCCACTGGCATCGGGGGATTAGGCCCACTCCTCGACCGACTTGATGACCTTGTCGTCGGCGTCGGCGGACGCATTTATCTCGCGAAGGACAGTCGAGTTCGACCCGAACTACTGCCCGAGATGTACCCGCGGCTCAATGAATGGCGTGAGGTGCGCGAACGCGTCGACCCCAATCGCCGAATTATGAGTGACCTCGCCCGACGCCTCGGACTCTAAAAACGCTCAGGCGATATCGCGCTTGGATTGAATCCAGGTCCAGCACTCGTCGATCTTTGTCATGAGTTCTTCTTGCGTTCCATCGTTGGGAACGATGAAGGCGGCCACGGCACGACGTTCTTCACGTGTTGCTTGCAATTTCATTCGAGCTCGCGCATCGTCAGCGTTGAACCCGCGAAATTCGACCAGACGCTGAACAGCGAGTTCGGGATCGGTGTCGACCACAATGATGCCTTCAGTTTCGTAGGCCTTCGATTCGACGAGCAGTGGCACATCAAGAACAACGACGTTGTCGCTATCTCGTTGCGCTTCGATGCGCCCGTCGATTTCTTCGCCAACTTTCGGATGCACGATCGCATTGAGGGCTTTGAGTTGTTCGGAATCATTGAACACAATGTCGGCGACGGCTTGACGGTTCAATGTTCCGTCTTCGGCCAGGATTCCGTCTCCGAAGAGTTCGACCATTGCCGCTAACACCGCTCCCCCCGGCGACTGCAACTCGCGAACGACAAGATCGGCGTCGATCACAATCGCTCCGCGGCGGGCAAGCTCCGCCGAGACAGTCGATTTCCCTGAACCAATACCGCCGGTTAATCCAAGAAGAAGCATCGCCGGAACGTACCAGAGCGCGTCTGAGTGATTTTCCGCGCTTTTCGCTCACACTTTTGCGAAACCTGCCGACAACTACTCCATGACAACAACAACGACATTCCAGAACCGCCCAGCGCTCACCGATTGGCGAGGTTTCCCCGTCACGGTCACCCGAAGGGAAGAGGAAGTGCTCCAGGCCATCTGTGACGGCTGTTCGACCCCTGAGGTGGCCTCACGGCTGTATCTGTCTCAAAAGACCGTGAAGAACCACCTCGCGTCGATCTACCAGAAACTCGACGCGCGCGACCGCACTCAGGCAGTGCTGACCGCTCTGCGATTGGGAATTGTGAAGCTTTAATCACCGGCTGGCGCCGGCGAGCGTCACTCAGCGGCAGCGTCGGGGGCTGCAGCCGATTCCTCGGCAACAGCGGCTTCCGCTTCGGCAGCAGCGGTTTCTGCAGCTGTCGGCACGGGAGGAATCGACGTATCGCCCTGTTCGGCGTAGTACTCAGCCCACGCTTCTTGAGCTTCGGTTGACTCGCCACCGATGTAGTTGCCCTCAGTGTCATAGGCATGATCACCGAAGTGCTCCTGATACTCGGCAGCAACAACGCCACCTTCAGCAGCCTGCTTGATTGAGAGGCTGATGCGGCGACGCTGAAGGTCGAGATCGATGATCTTGACCCAGAGTTCTTCGCCAGGAGTAACAACCTGCTCGGGAAGATCGACATGATGGGCCGACATTTCCGAAATGTGCACGAGTCCTTCGATGCCATCGCCGACCTGCACGAATGAACCGAACGGCACCAGCTTTGTGACACGGCCGTAGACGAGTTCGCCAACCTGATGGGCGGTGGCGAATTCCTGCCACGGATCTTGCTGGGTGGCCTTGAGCGAAAGGCTGATGCGCTCGCGGTCGAGATCGACTTCGAGGACCTGCACGTCGATTTCGTCGCCCACCTGCACGACGGAACCGGGGTGGTCGACATGCTTCCACGACAGTTCGGAAACGTGGACGAGGCCGTCCATGCCACCGAGGTCGACGAATGCACCAAAGTTCACGACTGAAGACACAACACCGCGACGGTTTTCGCCGGGCTTGAGGTTGGCGAGGAAGTCTTCACGCTGTTCCTTCTGTGTTTCTTCGAGCCATCCACGACGTGAAAGCACAACGTTGTTGCGGTTCTTGTCGAGTTCGATGATCTTGGCATCGAGGGTGCGGCCGACATACGGCGCAAGGTCGCGGACACGACGCAACTCGACGAGGGATGCGGGAAGGAAGCCACGAAGACCGATGTCGATGATGAGACCACCCTTGACGACCTCGATGACTGGGCCGCTGACAACGCCGTCTTCTTCTTTGATCTTTTCGATTGTTCCCCAGGCACGCTCGTACTGTGCGCGCTTCTTGGAAAGAACAAGACGACCTTCTTTGTCTTCCTTCTGCAGAACGAGTGCCTCGATGACCTCGCCCATTGAAACGATTTCGGAAGGATCGACATCGTTGCGAATCGAAAGTTCGCGAGAAGGGATGACACCTTCAGACTTATAACCAATGTCGAGAAGAACTTCGTCGCGGTCAACCTTGACCACGGTGCCTTGGACGATTTGTCCGTCTTCAACCTGCACCATTGATGCGGTATAGGCATCATCAAGCGACAACCCACCAAGATCGTCTTCAATAACCTGACGCGGAACGTACGTGCCGTCAGCGGCGAAACTTCCCATGCCTGCTGGTGCTTCAGCGACGGCGACGGCGGCGGCCGGAGTGGCCTCTTCGGTGGTGGACTGCTCGGACACAGGGTTCTCTCTTCGATGGACAGGAAGTAGGGGATAGGAAATCTCCCGCGCAGGCGCATGGGAGAACGGCAAGGCTAGACCTCTGTCCACAGGCCCCGCCAGCCCGCAATTGGGCCATCAGGCAGTCGGGCGAGTGGCCACCAGTAAAAACTCGGGTCGGTTGATCTCCGGTGTCCGCCGGGCATAGTCCCCCGGTGTCACCGACCACACTGCATCAACCCGTAATCCGGCTTGGAATGCCAGTAACCGCAGTTCTCTCGGGGTGAAGCAGGTCGTCCACAGGTCCCTGACCGTTTCGGTCCCGTCGGGGGCCTTGAGCGGGGCCAATTCATGGTTCACGCCGGCATCGGCATCGAACGAATCGGTGTCTTCCAGCCAGTTCACCTGGAAGTACGAAGAAAAGGCCGACACCGCGAGACGTCCGCCTGGGGCGAGCGCCCGAGCCATTCCATCGAGCACGGCGCAATCGGGGTCGGGTCCAGCGGCGGCCGCTCCCCCGGCTAATCCGAATGCTCCTTGGCACAGCGAGATCACTGCATCGAACTCGCCACTGAATGGGAGGGACCGGGCATCGAGTCGCTCAAAGGTCGCGAGCGCCGGCGCGCCGTGACGTGCAATATCAATGAAGGTCTGCGCGATATCGACGCCGTGCACCTCTATACCGAGTGCTGCAAGCGCGTACGCGTGCCGGCCGGGACCGCACCCAACGTCAAGCACTCGCATTCCTGGTTTGAGTTCGAGCTCGTCAACGAGGAACGCGACTTCATTCGCCGTACCCATCGTGAATGAGTAACGCAGATAGGACGAACCAAGATGATCGGCGATGCCTTCGAACCAATGGCCTTCGCCGGACTCGGTCACATCAGCCTTTCGCTGCTGCCCAAGAGTCGCCATTCGAGAGATGGACCTCGAGAGGAACTCGCAGATCAAACGCGCCCGACATTGCCTTGAGAACGATCGCCGTCACCGCGTCGAGATCGGCAGGCGGAACTTCGCAGATCACTTCATCGTGCACCTGCAAGATGAGGCGACTTGTTGAACCCGCCGCATCGAGGGCTTGATCGAGTCGGATAAGTGCGACCTTGAAGATGTCAGCAGCAAGACCTTGGATTCCGGCGTTCATTGCTTGACGTTCGCCGGCTTGACGGATTCGGAAATTGTCCGATGCAAGCTCTGGGATCTGACGGCGACGACCAAACAGCGTTTCGGTGTAACCGCGCTCGCGCGCTTCGGCGATTGTCTTATCCATGTAGTCGTGTACAGCGGGGAAGGCGACGAAATACGCATCGAGGATTTGTTGCGCCTCGCCGATGGGGACGCTCAAGCGTTGCGCGAGTCCGAATGCTTCCATCCCATAAGCGAGCCCGTAACTAACCATCTTGGCTTTCGACCGTTGTTCGATCGTGACCGAGTCGGGATCGACATCGAAAACGCGTGCTGCAGTGGCGTTATGGATATCTTCGCCCGATTCGAATGCCCCGATCAGACCTGGATCTTCTGCGAGGTGGGCAATGCAACGAAGTTCGATCTGGTTGTAGTCAGCAATAAGCAGCGTGTAACCCTTGGCCGGTACGAATGCTTTCCGGAATTCACGACCGAGCTCACTGCGCACGGGGATGTTATGGAGATTCGGCGCATCGGAGCTGAGTCGACCGGTTCGAGCGACCGTTTGATTAAACGTGGCGTGGATCCGACCATCGGGCGCGATCTCAGCGAGAAGTCCTTCGCCATAGGTAGACCGCAGTTTCTCGACCTCGCGATAGGCCAACAAGTGCTCGATGATTGGGTGCTCACCGAGAAGTTTTTCGAGAGTCGCCGCATCGGTGGAGAAACCCGTCTTAGTTTTCTTCTGCGGAGTCAGTTCAAGTTTTTCGAACAAGATTTCGCGCAACTTGATCGTGGAGTTCACGTTGAACTCTTCGCCGGCATCTGTCCAGATCAACGCACGAAGTTCATCGCAGCGCTCGACGAGCGAATCGCGCAACCGTCGGAGTTCTCCTTCGTCGACACCAACGCCGAGTATCTCCATTTGAGCGAGCACTCGAACTAACGGGACTTCGATGTCGGCGTTGAGGTCTAACAGTCCCCGGGACTCGAGCGATTCACGCAACGGGACAACGAGGGCATCGACTCCAAGTGCACGGCGCGCCGAACGCTGCGCAACGACAGAAACATCGGTACCACCGAAGTCGAGTTGGCCTTCGCCTTGGTCATCGTCCTCAGGAAGTCGGGCATCGGCATAACGATCAAGTAACGGTTCGAGCGAATACTTCGTTTCGGCGGGATCAAGGAGATACGCCGCGATCATCGTGTCGAGTGAAAGCGAACGAAGGTCGATCCCGCAGTCATTGAGGCCACGCATGAGTGCTTTGGCGTCGTGAGCAACAAGCGGTCGGCCACCATCAGAAAACAACGCTGATGCGGCAGAGGAAACTTTGGGATCGTTCAGGGCCTCGGCCGGAATCCAGACGACATCGCCAGAAGAAGCGTCACGAACAAGCGCCACGCCTTCAAAAGAGGATCGCCCTTCGTCGCCCAGCCATCCCCCGGCAGCAGCCAGCGGATCAGTGGAACTCGCCAGTGCGCCAAAAAGAGCAACGAGTTCTTTCTGAGTGGATACGTCAGTGCGTTCCGCCTCAAGGACCCGCGCCCCACCCGCATCTACTGCATCGGAAGCCACGCCAAGGACATCGACCAATCGATCGAATAACTGACGGAACTCAAGAAAATCGAACAACTGGCGAACTTCCGCCAAGTCGAAGTCGCCGATCTGGAGATCGTCGGGGTCGGCGGTTACGGGTGCGTCGTGCCGCAACTTCATGAGCTCGATATTCATTCGAGCCTTGTCCTCGTTCTCGGCCAAGTTCTGGCGGAGTTTCGGTGTGAGTTCGTCGAGATGTTCGTAGATCCCGTCGATGCCGCCGTACTGATTGATCAGCTTCGCCGCCGTCTTCTCCCCTACACCGGGAACGCCGGGAAGATTGTCCGAAGGGTCACCACGTAATGCGGCGTAATGCACATAATCGGTGGGCTTTACTCCCGTGCGCTCGAAGATGCCCGCCTCGTCGTACAACGCGTAATCAGAAACACCGCGCTTGTTGTACAAAACCTTGATGTGCGGATCGTGCACAAGTTGATAACTGTCGCGATCGCCAGTGACGATAATGACATTGTCGCCGCGAGCCTCGGCCGCTGTCGCCAGTGTTGCGATGATGTCGTCGGCTTCAAACCCCACAAGGTCGAGCACAGGAACGTGCAAGACCTCGACCACCTCGCGAACGATGCCCATCTGCTGACGAAGCAGATCGGGTGTCGCATCGCGATTGCCTTTGTACGTCGAAAGGGCTTCGTGCCGAAACGTTGGCTCGGAACGGTCGAACACCACCGCAAGGTGATCGGGCTTTTGATCACGCAAGAGGTTCACGAGCATTGAGGTAAACCCAAACACTGCGTTGGTGACCTGACCCGATGCTGTCGCCATATCGGTGGGCAGGGCGAAGAACGCGCGATAGGTCAGCGAGTTCCCGTCGATCAGCATGAGCGTGGTCATGGATTCTCCGGTTTCAGCGTTCCAGCGAGAATTGCGTCGGCTACGGCACGCATCGTGGTGCGGTCACCCATAGCGCTCTTCTGAATAAACGCGAATGCATCGGCCTCGGTCAGACCATGGGCGTCCATGAGGATGCCCTTGGCGCGGTCGACAACTTTGCGCGTCTCGAGTTGTTCTTCGAGTGACTTCGTTTGTTCGGTAAGCGCTCGCAATTCGCGGAAGCGGCCCACTGCGAGTTCAATCGCCGGCACGAGGTCGCTTCGCTGGAAGGGTTTCACCAAATAAGCAAGCGCCCCGGAATCACGAGCCTGTTCAACCAAGTCACGCTGACTAAACGCGGTGAGCACCAAAACTGCACATAACTGGTCTGCGGTGATCTGCCGGGCCGCGGTGAGTCCGTCGATTCCTGGCATCTTGATATCGAGGATGGCGATCTCGGGCTGAAGCTCGCGAACCAACGCAACGGCTTCGTCGCCACGTCCGGTTTCGCCAACGACCTCGTATCCCTCTTCTTCGAGGGTTTCTTTCAGGTCGAGTCGGATGATCGCCTCGTCTTCGGCGATAACGACACGGGTCGGCAACGTTGCAGCCCCTTGAGAGTGGAGGTCCGACCAAGTACGGACCGTCTTCCGATCGTACCGGCTCAGGCGATGACGTCGTTGAGCCGGTCGAGCAATTCGTCCTGCTGCTGCTCAAGCCGTCCGATATCGGTGATGACTTCATCGCGGTGACGACCCATTGCGTTGGCATGACGAGCGGCGACTCGGTGCTCGCGCTCGGCCAACGGTGTTTCAGATACCAGCGATCGAAGCCGAGCATCATCGGCCTCATCGGCAAAATGGGCGAATTGTTCATCGACCACCGCTAACTCATTGCGGAGGTCCCGAAGTTGCGCACCGATCTCGATGAGCCGCTTCTCCAACATGGCCCGGGTCATGGCGGCGAAGTGTAGGACCGGACCGGCAGGCGGGCACAGGGCCCAGAAGGACAGAGCGCGAAAAGGGGCTCCAGACAGTTGGTAGCGTGGCGCTCGCACCACTGCGGCGGTGCTGGAATTGGCATACAGGGCGGGCTCAAACCCCGCTGCCCTTCGGGGCTTGAGGGTTCGAGTCCCTCCCGCCGCACAAGATCCCCTCTCGGCCCCGTTGGCCAAGAGAAGATGAAACCGAAGTGACCGCCTCCGGGTCAGAGCACTACCGCCACTGTCCCACCAGCGAAAGCCGCCACCGCCACGATGATCGTCTTCACTTTCCCCGGCCAGGGATCCCAGAAGCCCGGCATGGGAGACGCGTGGCGAGACCACCCGTCATGGGAATTGGTTGCCGAGGCGTCGAGTGTCCTTGGCCGCGATCTCGAACATCTCCTTTTGCACACCGAAGCCGAGGAACTCACTCGAACCGACAATGCCCAGCTGTCGACATTCCTCACAAGTTTGATCGTTCTCGATGCCGTCGAACGTCTTGGCGTCGAACCAGCAGCTACGGCCGGACACAGCCTTGGTGAATACACCGCTCTCGTTGCTTCAGGCGCACTCGCGTTTGACGAAGGACTCACGCTTGTCGCCGAACGCGGCGCGGCCATGCTCGAGGCCACCACGGCGCGCGTCGGAACGATGGCTGCAGTTCTGGGTCTTGACGACGACGATGTCGAGGCCGCCTGCGCTCGGGTCGACAGCGATGTCTGGGTCGCCAACTACAACGCTCCCGGTCAGGTTGTTATCGCCGGCGATCCCGATGCGATTGCTCGGGCATCGGAAATCGCCAAAGAACTCGGCGCAAAGAAAGTCATGCCGATGGCCGTGAGCGGGGCGTTCCATACGCCGTTTATGGCCCCAGCTCGCGACCGCCTGCGCAGCGCAATTGAATCAGCCGACCTCCGCAATGCCGATCTCCCCGTCTACGCAAATGTCGATGCACGCGCGCATACCGGTGCTGAGTGGACTGACCTCCTCAACGCACAGTTGTGCAGCCCTGTTCGCTGGCGCCAGATTTTGCACAACTTGGGCGACAACGGGGCCACGGTCTTTGTCGAGCTTGGACCCGGAAACGTCCTCACCGGAATGGCCAAACGCACCGTCACGGGCACCACCACTCTTTCGGTCTCAACGCCTGACGATCTCGACAAACTCCTCACTGCCCTCGCGTCACCTTCGGAAAGCATCGCGGTGCACGAGGGCGAGCATCTCTTCGCCACTGAACGCATGGTCGTAAGTCCAGCCGCCGGCGTGTTCACTCCTGCCACCGAACTTGCGCCAGGTTTCGAACTCACGCCCGGCACCGTGTTGGGCATGGTCGGAGATCACGAGGTTCGTTCGCCATTTGCGGGCATCCTTGTGGGCGTACTCGCCGTTGAAGGCGAGCGAGTGACAACGAGTCAACCCATTGCTTGGTTGCGCACCGCGTGATCGCCACCACCATGAGGATCCGATGACTACTTCGACCCAGAGCGGCGCAACAATCATCGGATGGGGAACGGCGCTTCCTGACCTCGTTGTCACAAACGCCGATTTCGAAGCGCGCCTCGACACCACCGATGAATGGATCACCGAGCGGACCGGAATCCGTGAACGGCGCCATGGCGGAACCACCGCGGGACTAGCCGTCGAAGCAGGTCGCAACGCTCTAGAAATGGCGGGTCTCACCGGCGCCGATATCGACTTCATCCTTCTTGCGACAACCACACCCGATTATCAGATTCCTTCCACCGCCTCGCAGGTCCAAGAAGAACTGGGCATTAACGGCGGGGCGTGCGATATCAATGCCGCGTGCTCAGGTTTTGTTTACGGACTGGTGCAGGCACACGGACTTATTGCCATGGGCCTCAAGCGAGTTCTACTCATCGGCTCCGAGACACTGGCGCGACTGACCGACCAAGACGACCGCAACACCGCGATTCTTTTTGGTAACGGGGCTGGCGCAGTTGTGCTCGAAGCAGTCGAGGGCGAAGGACAACTCGTCTCGTTCGACCTCGGATCAGATGGCACTGCTCGCAAACTCCTCGACGCACCCATCGGTGGCTACATGAACATGGTGGGCAAGGAAGTGTTCCGCAAGGCGGTCACTGTCATGGTCGACTCCGCCAAGATTTCTATGGCTTCAGCCAATCTCACTGCTGATGACATTGCATTGGTCGTCCCCCACCAAGCAAATATTCGCATTATCGAAACGGCTTGCTCAAAACTCGGAATGCCAATGGACCGCGTCGCTATGGTTCTCCACCGAACGGGCAACACTTCATCGGCTTCAATCCCTCTTGCATTAGTCGATGCTCTTGAGAACGGACGCGTACAACGCGACGACAACGTTCTCCTTGTTGGATTCGGCGCCGGCATGAGTTGGGCCAGTGCCGTCATTCGTTGGACGGGCCACCTTCCGGAGGGAAACAAATGAGTCGAGTCGTTCTCGTAACTGGCGGCAATCGCGGTATTGGCCTTGCGTGCGCAAAAGCCTTCGCCGCTGCCGGCCACAAGGTCGCAATCACCTACCGCGGCGAAGCACCAGCCGATGCCGGCGATCTTTATTGCGTGAAGTGCGACGTCACCAACACCGAACAGGTCGAAGCGGCGTTCACTGACATTGAAGAGAAACTCGGGTCTGTCGAAATTCTCGTGTCGAACGCGGGCATGACCATTGACAAACTCGTCTTGCGCATGACCGACGAAGATTTCTCTGACGTCCTCGACGCCAATCTTGTTGGCGGGTTTAGAGCCGCCCGGAGAGCCGTCCCGAAAATGATGCGCGCCCGTTGGGGCCGAATCATCTTTGTCGGCTCCGTGGTCGGCTCAATCGGCCAAGCCGGTCAAGCCAACTACGCCGCGTCCAAGGCAGGGCTCGTCGGGCTCGCCCGTTCACTGGCCCGCGAATTCGCCTCGCGCAATGTCACGGTGAATGTTGTTGCCCCTGGCCCCATCGCTACCGACATGTTCGCCGCCGTTGATGATGCAATGCGTGAGTCCATAACCGGCGCCGTACCCCTTGGCCGAATGGGTCAACCCGATGAAATCGCCGCCGCCGTTTCCTTCCTCGCATCTGACGAGGCCGGTTACATCACGGGCGCAGTCCTGCCCGTCGATGGCGGTCTCGGCATGGGCGGCTAAGTCCCAAGCAGCACCAAAACCACTGCGACCCCCACTAGGTTTGTTGCACCGAATACCAAGGAGCCCTCATGAGTGACGATTTCGAAAAGTTCAAGGCCTGTGCTGTTGAGGTCCTCGCCGTCTCAGCCGATCAGGTGACGATGGAAGCCAAGTTCTCTGAAGACCTCGATGCCGACAGCCTCGACCTTGTCGAACTGGTCATGAAGCTTGAAGAAGAGTTCGACGTCACCGTTGACGAGTCGGAACTTGAGAACATCACGACTGTTGGCGAAGCCTACGAACTGGTGATGTCGAAGCGGTGAGCACGAAGCGTCGGGTTGCGATCACAGGCGTCGGCGTCGTCAGCCCATGTGGCATCGGCACCGAGGCCTACTGGCAGGGATTGTTGTCGGCTGCGCCCGAAGGGCTTCGCCGTATTGAGAACTTCGATCCAGAGCCCTACTTCGCCAACCCGAAAGAAGCGCGTCGCACCGACCGCTTCGCGCAGTTCGCACTTGCAGCAGCCGATGAAGCAATGACGATGGCGGGCGACGTCGGTGGCGATCCCACTCGCAAGGGTGTGTGGATCGGCACTGGTATCGGTGGATTAACAACCCTGGAAGAACAGGTGCTTGTCAACGAGCACAAGGGCGCACGTCGCGTCAGCCCGTTCATGGTCCCCATGCTCATGGCGAACGCCGCATCAGCTGCGATCTCCATGAAATATGGCTGGCAGGGCCCATGCGAGAACACCTGCACCGCCTGTGCCGCGGGCACACAATCAATCGGTAACGCCTACCGACTCATCGTGTCCGGCCTCTGCGACGCCATGGTTACCGGTTCTTCCGAAGCCGTCATGACCCCCACATGCATCGCTGGTTTCACGAACATGACCGCGATGTCTTCGGACAACATGTCTCGACCCTTCGACCGCGACCGCAACGGTTTCGTACTCGCCGAAGGATCGGGTGTCCTCGTGCTCGAGGAAATGGAATCGGCCATAGCTCGCGGCGCGACGATCCTCGCTGAAGTCCTGGGTGCAGCATCAAATGCCGATGCCCATCACATCACTGCACCGTCACCGGGTGGCGTTGGTGCCATCAATTGCATGCGCACCGCCATCGCCGATGCGGGTCTGGTTCCAGCCGATGTCACCTACGTCAACGCCCATGGCACCTCAACACCACTGAACGATGCTGCCGAAGCTGCCGCTATCGCCGAGGTCTTTGGCGACACACCACCTGCGGTGACGTCATTTAAGGGCGTCACTGGTCATGCTCTTGGTGGCGCTGGTTCGCTTGAAGCAGTCGGCATCGTGCTTGGCATGCAGAAGGGCGCTATCCCGCCGACCGCGGGCTACGAAAACGTCGATCCCGAAATGGCTCCCATCGACATCGTCGTGGGCGAGGCCCGTGAGTGGACTCCCGCTCCGGTGCTTTCAAACAGTTTCGGGTTCGGTGGCCACAACGGTTGCGTCGTGATCGGCCCAGCACCGGCCTGAGCAGTTCCTCAGTCGAGACTGCCCTCTCGACGCAACAACCATTCTTTCGCGGGCACTCCCCCGCCGAACTGTCCGATTCCGCCGCCGCTCGGCAGCACCCGATGACAAGGCACGATTATCCCAATTGGATTCGTGGACATTGCGGTCCCGACGGCGCGAGCTGCTTTTGGTCGCCCAGCACGCGCTGCAAGTTGTCCGTAGGTCACCGTGGCCCCATACGGCACATGTTCAAGCGCAGTGAGAACCTCGCCCCGAAAGCCCATGCGCGCGCTTCGATCGAGAGGAACAGCAAACACCGTGCGGGTTCCATCGAAGTACTCCCCCAGTTGAGACACCGCAAGAGTCACGATTTCGTTGGCGCTGTCAGTTGCTTGCTCATCATCATCGAGGTCACCGAACCAGACGCGACACACCCCGACATCGTTCGCGATGACAGTCACGACACCGAACGGAGAATCGATCAGCGCTTTGGCCATTGTTCAGGCGTCGGCAAACACGAAGAGGAGTTCGGTTTCGGCTGCGGTTTCGCCGCCGACATGGGCGCGGCCCGAACCTTTGCCCGCACGAGCCGACATTCGGCCGAGCGTGACTTCAAGTTCAAGAACATCGCCCGGCACTACCTGACGACGGAATCGTGACTTCTCAACACCACCGAACAATGGCAACTTGCCCGCGAATGCGGGGTCGCTCAACACCGCATAAGCACCGAGTTGCGCGATGGCTTCAAGCATGAGCACACCAGGCAGCGTTGGCCGACCAGGAAAATGGCCCGGGAAGAACCATTCGTCGCCCGTGATGCGCCATAGACCAGTTGCCGAGGAACCGATCTCGAGCGCGGTTACTTCGTCGAGCAGCAGAAACGGTGGCCTATGCGGAAGCACGTCGGCGGGAGCAGGAAAGCTCACTGGCCCAGCGCCTTCAGCAGATTGGTAGGAGTGTCTTTCGGACTGACCTTGTACCAGGCCTGTTCGATCTTGCCCTTCTCGTCGATCAGGAACGCCGAGCGAACGATGCCCATGTATTTCTTTCCGTACATCGACTTCTCGCCCCATACGCCGAACTTCTCGGCCACCACATGTTCGGGATCGGACAGCAACGTGAAGCCGAGTTTGTACTTTTCATCGAACTTGGCGAGCTTGGCCGGAAGATCCGGACTGATGCCGATGACAACCGTGTCACCGATCTTCTTGGCAATATCACGAAGCCCGCAGCTCTGAGTCGTGCAGCCAGGCGTATCGGCCTTTGGGTAGAAGTACACGAGCACCTTGGTGCCAGCAAAGCCAGAAAGCTTCACCTTGGTGTCGGTCTGATCAGCGAGGGTAAACGCAGGTGCTTTCGCACCGACAGCAAGTTGCGTGATGGCCATGGCTTGAAACTAGCGGGCGCGCATCGCCTCGGACGAAGAACTGCGTTGTGGCAAAACGAGAAAGGAGGAGCGCTCTCGCGCTCCTCCTTTCAACTTCTTGAGTCGCAGAAGACTCAGACGCCAGCCTTTGCTGAGGCCTTGAGCTTTGCGCCAGCCGACACCTTGGCGGCGTTGGTGGCCGGAACCTGAATGGTTGCACCGGTCTGCGGGTTGCGAGCGGTACGAGCCTTGCGGTGGGTCTGTTCGAAGCTGATGAAGCCAGGAAGGGTGAGTTTTTCTCCACCCTTGGCCACAACCTCGTGGGCAATCTCTTCGAATGACTTCATTGTCTTCTCGACGTCGGCCTTTGTCTGGCCCGTCCGGTTCGAGATCTCGGCGATAAGTTCGCTCTTGGTCATGACTTCCTCCTGTTGGCCCAGCCTGACGGCCCGGCACGGGTTGACAACCGGGTCGGCCCCCGACTGCCTTCGAACTCGGGCAGGACCGCCCGATAGAGACAAAGCATTGCGGCCCCAGCACCGGAAATGGTGGATGGCCGCGGAATTCATTGCATGACTATGCAGACTATTGAATCGGTGCAGGTCAGAGACTCGAATGAGACGGTTGTCACGGCTCAACATTCATCATAAAACGGGCCGAATGGTCGAAATAGCCCAGCATCGCGGCCTCGTCCTGTTCGCTCAATGCCCCTGCTTCGACCTCAGCCCCTACGGCGTTGGCCATGAGACGAAACCAGGCCTCGCGCTGGACCTCGCCGATAGCAAAGGGCGCATGGCGCATACGAAGCCGAGGGTGGCCTCGTTGATCGCTGTAGGTCTGTGGGCCGCCCCAGAACTGCGTGAGGAACAACCGCAAGCGTTCACGAGCTCCATCGAGGTCTTCGGGCGGATACAGCGGCGCCAGAACCGGGTCAACGAGCACCGCGTCGTAGAAACGGTCGACGAGTCGCGTGAAGAACTCGGGATCGACTCGGTCGTAGAGCGGTTGTTCGAGCGGAATCTTGCGCCGTTCGTTCTCGGCGCCGTCTTGGCTCATGACGCGTCGAGGGCGGCGCGTACTTCAGCAATGAAGGCGCCAGCTCCTGCAGGTCCTTCTCCAGCGACGACGCGACGCATAAGCGCCGAACCAATCACGCATCCATCAGCTACCTGGCTCACTTCAGCAGCCTGCTGCGCATTCGAAACACCGACACCAACCAGAACGGGTTTGTCAGTGATGGCTTTCAGACGCCGAGCAATAACCAGCGAAGAAGCCGCAAGCGCGTCGCGTTCGCCGGTGACTCCGAGAAGTCCAACGGCGTAGACGAATCCTCGGGAACGTGCGACGACTCGCGGAAGACGTTCGTCGGGCGCCGTTGGTGCCGCGAGCATCACCGTCTCGATCCCTGCGGGATCGGCGGCGGTGGCCCAAGGACCAACTTCTTCAAGCGGAAGATCAGGAAGGATCGCGGCGCGCACGCCAGCTTCGTACAACGATGCTGCGAATCGCTCGTGACCCATGTGGAACGCAAGGTTGTAATAAGTCATCACCGCAAGAGGGACACCGGCATCAATCGTGCGCAAGGTATCAAGCACCGTGACTGGTGACGCTCCATCGCGCAATGCCAGTTCGCTTGCTTCTTGAATGATCGGACCGTCCATTACCGGATCGGAGAACGGAATTCCGATTTCGATTGCATCAGCACCTGCGTCAGCAACGGCTCGAACAACATCGGGCCATTCATCGTGAAGTCCGCCCGTGACATAGGCAACCAACAACTTGCGACCGTTGTCTCGAAGCGAACGAAGAGAACGTTCGAATTCACCTGGCTCCGTCGGCGCGTCGGGAATGACGAGACCTTCGTCGGCCAGCGATGCGCTCATCCGAGAATTTCCATCATCTGGGCAACGTCTTTATCGCCACGCCCAGACATGTTGAGAAGAACAGTCTTTCCTGCGAGCTTGGCCCGATCACGGATCACCCATGCCAGTGCATGCGCTGGTTCAAGCGCAGGGATGATTCCTTCGGTGCGGCTCAGAAGTTGAAATGCCTCGATGACTTCAGCATCGGTGACCTGCTCGTAGCGGGCACGACCGATTGATGACAGATGTGAATGCTCGGGACCAACGCCGGGATAATCGAGACCCGCGGAGATCGAGTGCGCTTCTTGCACCTGTCCGAATTCGTCTTGCATGAGGTAGCTCTTCATGCCGTGGACAACGCCGGGTACACCGCGCCCGACTGCTGCGCCACCTGCTGGCTCAACGCCAACGAGTTCGGCGGTGGTGTCGGCGAAACCACTGAAAATACCGATGGCATTCGAACCGCCACCGACACATGCAGTGACGACATCGGGAATCTCATTCTCAAGCAACTTCGCGCATTGCTCGCGAGATTCCTTTCCGATGACGGTGTGGAACTCACGCACCATCCATGGATATGGATGTGGGCCCATCACTGAACCAAGGCAGTAATGGGTGTTCTCGACTGTCCCGACCCAATCGCGCATGGCTTCGTTTACTGCGTCTTTCAGCGTTCGGCTCCCCGACATGGCCGGAACCACTTCAGCACCGAGAAGTTTCATGCGGAAAACATTGAGCGCTTGACGCTCGATGTCGACTTCACCCATGAAGACTTTGCATTCCATGCCCATGAGGGCTGCAGCGGTTGCCGAGGCAACACCGTGCTGACCGGCGCCGGTTTCGGCCACGAGTCGGGTCTTGCCCATACGCTTTGCAAGAAGCGCCTGACCAAGAACGTTGTTGATCTTGTGTGATCCGGTGTGGTTCAGGTCTTCGCGCTTAAGAAGAACGCGAACACCGAGTTCTTCAGACAATCGGTGACACTCGGTAATTGGCGATGGCCGACCGGCGTAATCGGCAAGCAACGCATCGAGTTCGTCACGAAAGGTTTGATCGGCCCATGCGTCACGGAATGCGGCTTCGAGTTCCTGACAGGCCGGAACAAGAGTCTCGGGCACGTAACGGCCCCCGAACTCTCCGAATCGACCGCTCGCTGATGGTTCGGATAACGACATACCGGTGAGGCTACGCCGGGCCCGGGTCGTTGGAGAACTCGGAAAGCGCATCTCGCGCAACAGAGATGAATGCGGCCAGCGCTGCAGGATCTTTCTGACCGGCGGAGGCCTCGACCCCGCTGACAACGTCGACCCCCCAAGGGCGAACGCTCTGAATGGCCTCAGCCACATTGGCCGGGTGCAATCCGCCAGCCAAGATCACTCGGCGCTGCTGCTGCAGACCGGTGACTTTTGACCAGTCGAAGGTCTGACCCGAACCTGGCGTTGGTGAGTCAAGCAACACTGCATCGATTGGGTAGTCGTCAAGGCGTTCAAGCCGGGGATCATCGGCGGTGAATACCTGTACAAGAAAGGGAACGACTGCGCGAAGTGCTTCAGCGACCTCGGGGCCTTCGCTTCCGTGCAGTTGCACCCCTTGAATCCCGGTCGCTTTCACGATCTCGGAAATGTGTTCTGCCGTCTCGTTACGAAACACCCCAATGGTCAGTGTTTGGGCAGGAAGCTGCGCAACGATCGCCGCAACAGTGTCAGCATTGACCTGGCGCTTCGACTCAGCGAAAACGAAACCAATCGCGTCAGCGCCGAGGGACACTGCGAGCAGCGCGTCGTTGGCGTTGGTTGTTCCGCAGATCTTGATGAACACGCTTTGACGCTAGCGGCAGCGCAGATCCTGACTGAAGCGAGATTTCGAACAACACGTCTAGAGGCGAAGTGCGCCCCGAAGCGCGGCAACGCCAGCCTCGGGATCCCCCGAAGTAACGAGGTGCTCCCCCACAAGGACCGCGTGGTATCCGGCCGCGGCCAGAACTGCGGCATCGCCAGCGCCCGTAATCCCCGATTCGGCGACTCTTATGACCCCTTCCGGCATCTGAGGAGCCATGCGAACGGCGCGTTCGGTATCGACAGCAAAGGTCACGAGATCTCGTTGGTTCACACCGATGAGGTCAGCCCCGGCAGCAACCGCCCGTTCGAGTTCGGATTCATCATGGATCTCGACAAGCGCATCGAAGCCGATTGCATGTGCCAATTTCAGAAATGATTTGAGCTCGGGTTGGTCGAGAGCCGCTGCGATCAACAGAACACAATCAGCACCCATGATGCGGGCATCACACACGTCGCGAGCACTGACGGTGAAGTCCTTACGCAAGACCGGTAGTGCGCACGCAGCGCGGGCGGCAACAAGGTCGTCGACCGATCCACCAAAGAAATCGACATCGGTAAGTACCGACAGACACGCGGCACCTCCGGCTTCGTACTGCCGGGCAAGCACACCTGGATCGAGGCCCGGAGCAAGTTCACCCTTCGATGGAGACTTTCGCTTGATTTCTGAGATCACCGCGATATCGCCCGAAGCAGCAACCGCTTCGAGTGCATCTCGGAAGCCACGCGCTGGCGCGACGGACATCGCCCGCTCGACGAGTTCGTCGAACGGGCGATCGTCGCGAGACGCAGCCTCACGGTGCGCCTCAAGAATGCGGTCGAGGTAGGTGGTCAGTTTGGAAGACCCTTTGCGTTACCGGTCGGTGTCGACATGACCATCATCGGCGGTTCGGCCATAAGCCCGCCAAGGGTTCCGAATAGTTCCTTCATTGCATCGGAACCACCGTGAACGCCAAGTGCGTCACCATCGGAATACAGCTCGAAGATCCAAACGGCGTTTTCATCGCCAGCATCACGATGGAACGAGTACACAAGTGTCCCCGGCTCGCCGGCAACAACCGGGAGCATCGTCTCGAGAGCAGCCACACCTTCGTCGCGCTTGCCGGGCTGGAACACCATCTTTACGAACAGCGATGTCTGAGTCATGCTCGCAAACCTTAGGCGACTGTTTACCGCTCTCGCTCAGCCCGCAGACTTCGAGAAAGCGCAACGAAAGGAGCGGCCAGAAATCCAAGACCGGCCAGAACGAGCCCGATAATTCCCACTGCAATCAAGAACGGGAGATTCACGATGATCCCGAGGACGACCCCGATGATTCCACCAAGCAGACAGAGAACCGGAGCCATCTGCAGTGAACGCTCGACATGCGTACCTTCAACCCCGACGTCGTCGATCAACCGAATATCAATTTCGTCCTCCCCGTCGTCGAAGGGGACGAAGTCGTAGCGACCAGGGGTTGGGACACCGACCGACGCTGAATCGCCAATCGTCAGCCGCATCATTTCGTCATGGGCTCGCCTGCGTTCAGGATCACCCAAGACGGCCCACGCCTCATTGATCGATTGCATCTCGCGCTCGTTGGCTTGGCGCGCAACCGCGTCGGTGTGGAAATCAGGATGATGGATTCGCGCCAGTTGCAAATACGCACGACGGATCTGTTCCGCGCTCGCCGATGGCGAGACTCCCAACCGGTCATAGAACGACTCAGACATAGCGAGAGCTCAACGGACAGACCCAGGCTCGACAACAGAAGCCGGCGCTACAACGGACCCGCTTTGCACCGTGACAGCGCCACCAGGCGCAACCGAACGTCCAACCCGGGCTAGGGCCAATGCGGGGAGTCCAGCTCCTAACGAGGGAGTCACGCTTGTAAGCGCGCCAACAGTTACGCCATCCAACAGCACCTCATCGCCAACCGCAGCGTCGGCCTCGAGCACCAGCAATCGAATGGGATGCGGAACGTTGTTTCCACGACTGTCGATTCGAGCAACAAGTTCTTGGCCGGTATAGCAACCCTTGGTGAAACTCACCGACGCGTCGATCACCCACTCACCGGCTTCACCAGGAATGGTGTCTTCGGTGAGTTCTGAACCCATCTGCGGGATGCCATGGGCGATCCGATAGCGATCGAGCGCCTCGCTTGAAACCGAATCGGCGGCAAGGTCCCCAACTTTGGTTTCGGCGCCGTCAAGCACCAATAGATCGACCCCAGCGGCACCGGGCCCAACCGGCGTGACGATGAGTTCGTCGCCGATCACATCGGCACCGAGACGAATAGTTTCAGCACTCCACCGACGCTGTACGAGTTGTGCACGTTGCGATTCGCTGATCGTGGCCTTCGTGCGAAGCAGGAATCGCTTCAATCTGGCAACGACAATTTCGCCCCAGCCCTGATCGACTTCAAGCAAGTAGTTCTCGGCATCGAGACGATGCACACGAAGCCACGCATCGACCTTTCCGTTCGGCCCCAAAAGAAACGACAGCGCGCTGTCGCTCGCCATGGCGACGACGTCTTGACTCAGTTGACCCTGAAGATAACGAGCGGAGTCCGGACCCGTCACGGCAATAACGTCGCGTTCGACGATCCCTTCACCGCCGGAGCCACACAGAAGCTCATAATCGCGAGAAATCTTTTCGACTGATGAATCGTTCACAACACGAGTGTCGCACTAAGCACCGCGACTTGCCCCAGCGAGTTCAGCTGTTGGGTTCGCCACGACGTTGGGCCGTCATCCGCCGGGCGCCAGGAACTGCGCTCAAGAGCCCGCGGGCCTTGTTCCGGCATTCGAGATCTTCGTGCTCGGCCACGCTGTCGGCGACGATGCCTGCGCCGGCCTGCACATGGGCGATTCCGTCCGCTCCAACCATGAGAGTGCGGATCGCCAGAGCAGTATCAATCGTTCCCGAAAAATCGATATAACCAACGACGCCAGCGTATGGACCACGCTTCACCGGTTCGAGCTCGTCGATGATTTCCATCGCACGAATTTTTGGCGCACCAGAAACTGTGCCTGCCGGAAGCGTGGCGCGAAGCACATCGATCGGCGTCTTGCCGTGCGCAAGTTCTCCGGAAACCTGAGAAGTGAGGTGCATCACGTGGCTGTAGCGCTCGAGCACCATCATTTCGTCGACCTGTTCAGTGCCGAACTCGACCACACGACCAACATCGTTGCGAGCAAGATCGATGAGCATCACGTGTTCGGCGATCTCTTTGGGGTGCTCGCGAAGTTCAGCGCCAAGTCGTCGATCTTCTTCTTCGGTTGCGCCTCGACGTCGCGTTCCGGCGATCGGACGTGAGATCACACGATTATCGACGAGCTTCACCATTGGTTCGGGAGAAGAACCCGCAAGACTTAATTCGGGCATCCGAACGAAATACATATACGGGCTGGGGTTCACCTGACGAAGCACTCGGTAAAAATCAAACGGGTCGGCACCAAGTTCAAACGAGAATCGCTGCGACAGGACAACCTGAAAAATGTCGCCATCGAGAATGCGTTCTTTGGCGACCTCGACCGCACTCTCCCACTGGCTGTAGGTCATCGACCCGGTGACATCAGGAAGATCGGGCGACGGTGAAGGCGGATCGACCATCGGTTCGGCCAGCGGACTGGCTCCATCGGCCGCAAGTTGTTCAAGGCGCAGTGCGGCTTCGTCGTAGAGGCGATCGAGATCCGCAGTTGTTGCACCATCGGGAACGAGCACGTTGTCAATGAGTGTGACGCGTTGACGGAAATGGTCGAACGCAGCCAACTGCCCGATGACGGCCATCACCGCATCGGGATATCCGGTCGCGTCATGAGGAGTTTCGGCCAGATCTTCAACCTCGCGAACGACGTCATAGCCGAGGTACCCAACGACACCACCGTGCAGGGGCGGGAGTGCATCAAGAGATGGTGACCGATAGGCGGCGAGCAACCATTCGATGGCGGCGAGGATGCCCTTGTCTCGTGGCATTGCGGCGGGAAGGTCACCATCGACCGTCACGATTCCGTCTCGCAAGACGAGAGTGGCGATCGGGTTACGTCCAACGAACGAGAACCGACTCCACCGCTCGCCATGTTCCACAGACTCGAACAAGAACCCTGGCTGATCATCGCCGCACAGCCGCGCAAATGCGGCCACTGGTGTGATCAGGTCAGCGAGCAGTTCACGCCATACCGGCACAACGCTGTGGTCGGCGGCAAGGGCATGAAAGTCATCGCGCGAGGGCGAAATGTCCAAGATCAGTCACCTTCGCCGAACGCAGTAAAGAAGCACGAAAAGTTGCCGGTGTGGCATGCGCCTTTACCTTCCTGCTCAACAACGAAGAGCAGCGTGTCTCCGTCGCAGTCGTAATAAGCCTCGCGAACATACTGACGATCGCCGGAGGTCTCGCCTTTGCACCAGTACTCCTGGCGCGACCGACTCCAGAACCAGGTGCGACCGGTTTCAAACGTCTGCCGCAACGAATCCGCGTTCATCCACGCCATCATCAACACTTTGCCGGTGCCTTCTTCTTGCACGATGGCGGGCACGAGGCCATCGGCGTTGTAGGTCACCGCAGCGAGTTGTTCCGCAGTAATTGCGATCGGGATGCTTTCAGGCATGTCGCCACGCTAGCGGTGGGTCCCGCTGTTCACGAACGGAGTTTCTCGACCTCACGTGGCTAGAGGTAGAGGCCCGTGCTGCCCTCGGACAACCGTTCAGAGGCAACAGCATGGACATCTCGTTCACGCAGGATGATGTAGTCATCGCCCCGAACTTCAACCTCGTAGCGATCCTCCGGACTGAAGAGGACCTGATCGCCTGGTTCCATTGATCGGACATTGGGGCCAACGGCCATGACTTCGGCCCACACGAGCCGCTTGCCGATCTGGGCCGTTGCCGGGATCAAAATGCCGCCAGTGGAGCGTCGCTCCCCTTCAGGCCCGCCGAGATGCACGAGAACGCGATCGTTCAGCATCTGAATGGGAAGTTTCTCTCCGTCGACACCGACGCCGTCGGTGAGTCGATCAGTGGTCTGCGGTGAGGTCACGACACGACGGTACCGTCTCCAGTCGTGACCGACGACTTCACCCCCCACCCCCTCGCACTCACCACCGCCGATGGACTTTCCCTCGAGGCCGAGCTCTCCATTCCTACCCAGGCGCATGCCGCGGTCGTGCTTTGCCACCCCCACCCCCAGCAGGGCGGCACCATGACCTCACTCGTGACCAGCGAGCTCTTTCGCTCGTTGCCCGAGTCAGGACTCGCTGTTCTCCGCTTCAACTTTCGTGGAGTGGGCAACTCCCAAGGCAGTCATGAATTCGGCGTCGGAGAAGCAATCGACATCGTCGCAGCGATTGATGCCATCACCGCCGAGTGTCCGTCGCTTCCTGTTTTCATTTCCGGTTGGTCATTTGGTGCTGATACGTCGTTAAGCATTGTCGATTCCCGAATCGCAGCGTGGATCGCGTGCGCTCCACCATTGCGGATCCTTCCGCTCGACGAACTCACAGCGGAAGCCGGGAACGACCCGCGGCCGAAGCTGCTCATTATTCCTGAACATGATCAATTCCGAAATCCCGCTTCGGCTATCGAGGCGACCGCTGCGTGGGCCAATACAACCGTCGTCACGGTCGCCGGCGCGGATCATTTCTTTGTCGGACGCACCAATAAGGTTGCAAAACTCGTTGTGGACTTCATTCAGGCCCAGATAACTACCTAAGCAACCGCTGCGACCTACGGGCGAACATTGACTCCCGCAGCAATCATGTGCGCTTTCGCATCACCGATTGCATGGTCATCGAAGTGAAAGATCGACGCAGCCAACACGGCGTCTGCCCCACCAATAACGACGCCATCAACGAGGTGATCGAGAGTTCCGACACCGCCTGAAGCAATAACGGGCACTCCGACTGCGTTCGATACTGCGGAAGTGAGTTCAAGATCGAAACCATCGCGAGTTCCGTCGCGATCCATCGAAGTCAAAAGAATTTCACCGGCACCAAGAGATGCTGCACGTTTCGCCCATTCGATGACATCAATGCCAGTGGGCGTGCGGCCACCAGCGACGTAGACCTCCCAGCCTTCAGCGGCCGAGCCATCGGTTGCTCGGCGACGCGCATCGATCGCACAAACCACACACTGGTTGCCAAACACTTCGGCGATCTCACTGATGAGTTCAGGACGAGCAACGGCGGCACTATTTACCGACACTTTGTCGGCACCTGCCCGAAGCATCGTGCGAGCGTCGTCAACCGTTCTGATGCCGCCACCGATCGTGAACGGAATAAACACCTGTTCTGCAGTGCGTCGAACAACATCGACCATCGTCTCTCGACCGTCGGAAGTCGCGGTGATATCGAGGAACACCAGTTCATCAGCGCCATCGGCGTCGTAGCGAGCAGCAAGTTCGACGGGGTCTCCCGCATCACGCAAACCCACAAAATTCACGCCCTTAACAACACGACCATCAGTGACATCAAGGCAAGGAATAATTCGAGCGGTCTTCATAGATCGTCTTTCCAGATCAGCTCAGAAGTATCGCAACGAGCGTTCCAATCGGAAGCATCCATGTTCGAAGTGTAGGACCGCGCCGAAGACCGAGAGTCAGGGATTTGTTGAAACGGACTTCAGCGCGTCGCTCAATGTGAATGCACCCTCGTACAGCGCTCGTCCCACGATCGCGCCAGAAAGCCGCCGCCCGGCTGATCGCAACGCATTAAGAGCGACAATGTCCGCTAACGAACCGACGCCGCCTGATGCAATCACCGGCAACTCGGTGGCCTCGAGAACCTCGCCAAGTCCATCGAGATCAGGGCCTTCAAGCGTGCCATCGCGGCCAATTTCGGTGACGATGAGCGCCTCGACTCCGGCATCGGCAAATCCGCGAGCGACATCGAGGAGATCTTGGCCAGAGCCTTCTTCCCAACCACGGACCGCAACCTCGCGACCGCGGGCATCGAGACCGACCGCAACGGGGTGACGCGAAGCCAAGAGTCGAACGAGTTCTGGATCCTCGAGTGCAGCCGTGCCGAGAACAACCCGAGTCACACCGAGATCAAACAGCGCATCGGCCGCTGCCTCACTACGAACACCGCCACCAGTCTGAATAGGCACATCAACTGCGTCGCAGATTGCAGCGATGACATCACGATTACGCGGCGCACCCGTTCTGGCAGCATCAAGATCGACGACATGGATCCATCGAGCGCCGGCGGCGGCAAACTCTTTCGCTTGCGCAATCGGATCGTCGTTGTAGACGGTCTCACGCGCGTAATCGCCCTGGTAAAGACGAACGGCTCGACCATCGAGAAGATCAATTGCGGGATAGAGATCCATCAGGCTCCAACTTTTGTGCGAGCAGCATCGACAAAGCCTCGCAAAAGCTCGAGGCCAACAGCCCCCGACTTCTCCGGATGAAACTGCGTGGCCCAAAGTGCTCCGCGCTCAATAGCCGCAGCCACCGGACCGCCATAGTCACACGTGGCAATGACAGACGGATCATCACCATCGGCGGCGTAGGAATGCACGAAATACATCCATACCGGATCTTCGACCGCTGCGAAGAGGTGGCTTGGCCGGCGGACATCGACAAGGTTCCATTGCATCTGCGGTCGCTTGACGGTGTCGGGAAGAAGACGCAGCCGCCCGGGCAGTACCCCAAGTCCAGTTGCGCCGGGAGATTCGTCAGAGCCTTCGTACAGCATCTGCATCCCGACACAGACTCCGAGGAAAGGGCGACCATCGGAAGTCGCGGCCACCGCGACCTCGTCGAGACCTTGGTCACGAAGCGCGGTCATGCACGCGCCGAATGCTCCCACCCCAGGCAGGACAACCGCATCGGCATCGGCGATCAAACCGTGATCAGAGGTGAGTTGGGCATTGGCGCCAACTCGCTCCAACGCTTTTTGCGCCGAACGCAAATTTCCGATGCCGTAATCAAGAACCGCAACAAGCGGTTGATCGTCGTTCGTCACAACACGCCCTTGGTGGAAGGAACTCCCCCACCTTCGATACGCACGGCGTCACGAAGTGACCGAGCAACGCTTTTGAACGTTGCTTCGATGATGTGGTGAGTGTTGACCCCACGCACCAATGAAATGTGCAGCGTGAGCGCTGCCGAAGTTGCAAAGGCGCGCCAGAACTCTTCGATCAGCTGCGGATCGAACGGCGGATCACTCAGAATCTTTTCGCCGGGAAACGCAACCTCGTAAACAAGAAACGGCCGACCGGAAAGATCGAGCGCGACGTCGACAAGTGCCTCGTCTAAAGGAACTCGATTCGAGGCAAATCTACGAACACCGGCTTTATTTCCGAGCGCGACTGCGAATGCCTCGCCAACGGCGATGCCGACGTCTTCAACTGTGTGGTGCGCGTCGATCTGTAGATCGCCTTCAGCGCGCACAATGAGATCGAACCCGCTGTGACGACCGAGCTGCGCCAGCATGTGATCGAAGAAGGGAAGGCCAGTTGAGGTCTCGTGGCGACCCTGACCATCAAGATCGATCTCGATCTCGATTGAGGTTTCTGAGGTAGCGCGAGCAACTGTTGCGGCTCGGCGACCATCGTCGGTTCGTGTTGCACTCACTGGAGGGCCTCCTCAAGAGCGGAAAGGAACAGATCGTCCTCACCGGGTGTACCGATCGTGACACGCAAACAACCTTCAAGGCGCGGCCACGACGAACAATTACGGACAAGTACAGAACGATTGACTAAGCGCTGCCACACATCGCCACCATCGATCGAACGCGGTCGGAACAAAACAAAGTTGGCACCCGATGGCCAAACGTCGACATCGAGTTCGCTCAGACGCGAGACCAACCGCCCTCGCTCTTCAACAAGGCGGCTCACGCGCTCGTTCATTTCAGCGACATGAGCCAGCGCCAATGTGCCCGCTAATTGTTTGAACGCATCGAGGTGATACGGCAACACCACTTTGTCGAGTTCCGCAATGATCCACTCGGGACCGACCAGATAACCCAGACGCGATGCTGCCATCGACCATGTTTTCGAAAATGTTCGAGTGACAACAAGCGGCACATCTTCGCCGATTAGAACATCGGCGGACCACGGCGCGAATTGCCCGTAGGCCTCGTCGACGACAAGCAGTCCATCGATGGCGGTCACCATTTCGAGAACAGAACGCACGGTTGTTTCATCGTCGACAACACCCGTGGGGTTATTGGGCGAACACAGAAAACTGACTTCTGGTCTCGCCTCATCGATCACTCGCCGAACCTCAGCGAGATCGGTAGAGAAATCCTCTGCTCGCTCGCCTTCGATGACGGCCGTGCCTGTGATTCGAGAGATGTGACTGTGCAGCGCGTAGGTGGGCTCCCACACAGCCGCGGTGCGACCAGACCCACCAAAGGCGAGCATGACCGTTTGCAGGACTTCATTCGAGCCGTTGGCAACAAAAATCTGTTCCGGGCCGACGCCATGGAGCGAGCCGATTGCAGTGCGCAATTCCGTCGCCGCGCGATCGGGATAACGATTCCAGTCGATGCTCTGGAGAGCACTTGAGAGCGCGTTGGTCCAGGCCTCGGGCGGAGCATCCGGGGCTTCATTGGTATTGAGACGAACGGCGACATCGACCTGAGGCGAGTGGTAGCCCTGCATCAGCGCAACGTTGTCACGAGGAGTGATCATGATTCAGCCTCGAGTGCGCGGCTACGAAGACGCACCGACTCAGCGTGCGTCGCGAGCCCTTCGGCGTCGGCAATTGCCGTAACCACTGGCGCAGCTGCGTCGAATCCAGCACGAGTTACTTCAACAACGTGAACCTGTTTGGTGAAGTCGTCGACAGTGAGGGCACTACCGAATCTTGCTGTGCCAAAGGTGGGCAGCACATGACTTGGACCAGCCACGTAATCGCCAATTGAGGCGGGCGCGAGGGGACCAAGGAATACCGCGCCGGCGTGACGGACTCCGGCAGAGAGCGTTGCGGCATCGGCGGTGATGATCTCAACGTGTTCAGCGGCGATGTGATTGACCACTGCGATCGCCGCTTCGCGAGAGTCAACCAGCGCGCAGAAACCGCCTGAAGCGAATGTCGACTCAATCTCAGATCGTCGGGGCGCCTCAGCTACGAGTCGAACCAGTGCTGCGTCGACAGCATCAGCAACAGCTTCGTCCCAGGTGACTAACCAGGCGAGTCCATCGGGGCCATGTTCGGCTTGAACCATGAGGTCGATCGCTACGAAATCGGCCGGAGCTGTCTCGTCGGCGACCACAACGATTTCAGAAGGACCGGCGAAGGCCATTGGCACGCCGACGCGCCCCGCTACTTCGCGTTTTGCGATGGCCACAAAGGCATTACCGGGACCAGCGATGACATCGACGGGACGAAGCGTTTCGGTCCCGTAGGCCATTGCAGCAATCGCTTGAGCGCCCCCGATTGCTCGGACTTCGTCAGCCCCAGCAATGGCAGCCGCAGCAAGTGTCGCAGGCGCGATCTTTCCGGTCTCGCGATCGGGCGGAACGCACAGGACGATCTCGGGTACTCCGGCAACACGGGCGGGAATCACCGTCATCAGGACCGACGATGGGTAGGCGCCGCGACCGCCCGGGACATAGCAACCAGCACGATCGACGGGAACGGACCGATCGGTCACGCTGATACCTCCGCGAACAACAGTGTGTTCCTCGCGAAGTTGCGCAACATGAAATGTTCGAACCGCATCAGCGGCTTCGGTCAGGGCGTCGGCGAGTTCCGACGGAATCGTTGCGAGTGCTTCGAGTAGCGCTTCACGACTGACACGTGAATCAGCGATGTTCACGCCGTCGAATTTTTCCGTCAGGGATCGAATTGCAGAATCGCCACCAGAGCGAACCTCAGCGATGATGGCGCGAACTGCCTCAGTCGGACCCTCGCCGCCCGGATCGGGACGCGGGAGTTCCGCAACGAGTTCGTCGCCATTCCTTCCTCGGAGATCGAGTCTGTTCAACACGACATAGGACGCTAGCGGTCGGCCCGCCATGAACCGGAGAGGTTTAGCTGGTTTCAGCTAGCCCGACGTGCTGCAGCCACGAGGCGACGGTGAGCAGTGCGCAACGATCGCTCGACCTCGAACAAATCCGAGGCAAGCGATTCATCGCCCGCAGCCAAGACCGTTTCGGCCGTAGAGGTCACCCGATCAAGGAGTTCCTCAAGTGAGGTGGTCGCGCTCGACAACTGGGCATGTTCACTGTGCACAGACGCAGTCTTTCAGACTCAGCGGAGTTTCGATCGCGACAGCCGCGACCGGTTGCGGCTCGCGTGAATCGGAGCAAAAAGGATGACGACGCCCCACAAGGGGGCGTCGTCAAGGCGACACTGGGCGGCGGATCCCAGATGATTGTCGCCGTGTCAGGCGGCGGGAGCCTGACTCGGTCAACTTATCGCGAAAATTTGATCGCCTCGCGCAACTTCCGCGACAAAAGTCTTTTTGGTCTGTGTCATTTGACCGTAAGAATTGTCTACCAAGTTTTGCGGTCAGATCGATGCCGACGGACAGAAATCAGCGAGCACACAATCGACGCATCGCGCTTTTCGCGACGCGCACACTCGGCGGCCGTGGAGAATCAGCAACAAACTGAATCTTCCCCAATCGGCAGGCTCAATCATGTCGTCGAGCACGTATTCGACTTTGACGGGATCGGTTTCGGTGGTCAGACCAAGTCGGAGCGACAGTCGGCCCACATGGGTATCGACGGGAAGCCCGGGGAGATCCATAGCCACACTGCGCACGACGTTTGCAGTCTTACGTCCCACTCCAGGAACCGTGACCAGGTCTTCCATGGCCGAAGGAACTGCACAATCAAACCGTTCAACCAGCGCTTGCGCCATGCCAATTAAAGAACGAGCTTTGTTTTTGTAGAACCCTGTACTCCGAACCAACTCTTCGACATCAATTGGATCGGCAACTGCAAGATCCTCGGGGCTCGGGAATCGCTCGAACAAGGCCGGAGTCACCTGGTTCACTCGAACATCGGTGCACTGTGCCGACAGGATCGTCGCCGCCAAAAGTTCGTAGGGATTGCGATGGTCGAGTTCGCACTCAGCATTGGGATACTCGAGGTCGAGGCGGGCGAGGGTTTCTTTCGCTCGTCCCTTTGGAGATCGGGGCTTTGCCATGGAGACGGGACCCTACTGCCGCCGACACCGGTAGGGTCCGCCCGTGCGCAATGAACTTCGAGACAGAACTGGTCGACTCGTGCGCCTTGAGTCTGAACCCGCCACCGAGGCTGACGCCTCCGAGGCGATCGCCGCCGGTCTTGTGCTCACGCGCCGCATTGAACAGTTGCGAATCTCTTTACCCCTGCCAGCCCCCGAGACTCCCCTCCCCACCCGGGCGTTTCTGCCCGGTCAGGACGACGAAGCGTTTTTACGCGTCAACAACCGCGCATTTGCTTGGCATCCTGACCAATCAGGATTGACACTGGCTCAACTCGCTGATCGGATCAGCGAACCTTGGTTCGATCCTCAAGGGTTTCTGCTGCACGAGGTCAATGGTGAACTCGCCGGGTTCTGTTGGACGAAGATCCATCCTGCGACCGATAGCGAATGCGAACTCGGTGAGATTTACGTCATCGCTGTGGACCCTGACTTCCATGGGTCGGGCCTCGGACGCGCGTTAACTCTCGCTGGGCTCGCCTATCTCGCGGCGCACTCGGTCACAGTCGGCATGTTGCACGTCGAGCACGACAACACTGCTGCGGTTTCGTTATACCGAAATCTCGGGTTTTCTCACCATGACGCTCACAGTTGGTGGGCCCTTCCTGATGGTGACGCGTCATGACCTCGGAGAACCTTTCGCTTTTCGATGCCGATCGAGATGCGCTCACCCAGATCCTCGACGGAGAGCCGCGATACCGCCTCGACCAGCTCTGGAAGGGCCTCTACGTCGACTTCGCCGAGCCGAAAGACATCACATCGCTGCCCGCTGCGCTTCGAGTGCGGCTCGCTGAAACCCTTCCATCGGCACTCGAGATGGTGACCGAATCAGCCACTGCTGACGGTGAGACCGTGAAGTGGCTTTGGAAACTTGCCGACGGCGCCTCAGTCGAAACCGTTCTCATGCATTACCCCGATCGATCAACGGTGTGCGTAAGCACACAGGCCGGTTGCGCGATGGCCTGCGGATTTTGCGCAACCGGTCAGGGCGGATTCGAGCGGAACCTCACCGTTGGCGAAATTGTCGAACAAGTTGTGCGCGCTGCTCGACGAGCGAACGAAGGTCCAACGCCCCGCCGCGTTTCCAACATCGTGTTCATGGGAATGGGTGAACCGATGGCAAATTACGACCGCATGATCGGAGCCGTGCATCGCATACACGGCGACATCGGCATCTCGGCTCGCCATCTCACGATCTCCACCGTTGGAATCATTCCTGGCATTCGCAAACTTGCTGATGAACCACTCCCGGTCAACCTTGCCGTGTCTCTTCATGCCGCAAATGATGAGTTGCGCGACGAACTCGTTCCCATCAACCGTCGCTATCCGCTCGCCGATCTGTACGACGCGTGCGAGGAGTACCTGAAGGTAAAAAATCGACGTCTGTCGTTTGAATGGGCCATGATCGCCGACGTCAACGATCGGCCGTCTGACGCACGTGAACTGGCTGCGGCAACCAAACGATTGCGTGCCCACGTCAACCTCATCCCCCTCAATGACACGCCCGGATGGCCAACAACTGGTTCATCGCCTGCGAAGGTCCAGCAGTTCGCCAATGAGCTGCTCGAACTCGGTGTGAATGTGACGGTTCGGGCGAACCGGGGCAACGACATCGATGCTGCCTGCGGACAACTACGAGCAGATCACAACGGACCGACTGTCACCGAGGTGCCCGCCCGAATCGAACGAATCAAGCGCTCTCCCGATTCCACGACCTGACCGGGCCACACCACCGAGCCTTCGACATCACCGAATACGCGAGCACCTGTTCCGATAACGCTTGAGGAAACCGCTGCGCTCGCATCAATTTGTGCATCCTCCGCAACGATTGATCCACCAACCATCGCAGCTGCCTCAAGATTCGCGCGCAAGTAATCGAGCGGCGTTCCGCAATCGATAAACACACCGTCGTGACTCACGACTTCGAGTTCCCCCCGCTCAAACTCGTCGCGCCACACAACCTCATACAAACCGGTCGGTTTGCTTTCAAGCCGTTCGACAATTCGCCAAGGAAGAGTGCTGGCAACAATCTTCGACGATGGCCCAAAGGTTGATCCGCCGTTCACCATCACTCGAACCGTCTGGCCGTCCCAACCTTCGAGAAGTGCACCGAGAGGTGTCGGTGTCCAACCATCGGCGTTCACGACGACGACGCCACGTCCATCGATCCAGGGTCGTAGTCGACCGATGCCGCCTGCCGTACCCAACGGATGATCGGGTTCGAGCGAAAGGGTGACTGCTTCCGCCCAGTGCTCGCGTACATGGGACCGAAGCTGTTCGCCGTGATGATGAGCGTTCACGGCGAGAGACCCAACCGCCGGTTCAAGTCGCTCGAGGGCGAGGTCGACCAGTGTTCGGTTGCCTACCGGGCACAGGGCCTTGGGGAGCAACTTCGTCAGCGGATCAAGTCTGGTGCCGGTCCCTGCAGCGAGCACCACGCCAACAAGGTCGGCGCGTGAAAGGCAGGGGGCTGGCGCGGCAACGGGTTCCATCCCTGACAGACTCCCACCCCATGGAGACCCGTCGTTGGACAAACCCAACTCAACCCCAAACCCTGCAGATCGCCGTGTTCCTTCTCTACATCAACGCAGTGTTCACCGCACTGCTCGGTGGCATCATGAGCCCGCTTGGATTGGTGTTAGTCATTGGTCAAGCTGGCGCCGGATTCGGCATCGCGAACGAAAAGCGCTGGGGCTACTGGCTTGGCGTCGTTATCGCCACGATCGGACTCGTCCCATTTATTCTGGCGATCGCGAATAACGGCATTGGCTCGGCATTGAGCTTCAGTTTCTTACTGTCGCTTGTTATGCCCCTCGCCTTGTTCGGGCTCTTACTCCACCAACAGAGCCGCGAGTATCAGCGGATTTGGTTCTCCTGAACAACCATGGACTTCAATCTCGCTGAAGTCATTCGAGCGGTAGCGAAAGCAGTGCCAACTCGCGAAGCGCTTGTGCACGACGACAAGCGGCTGACCTACGCCGCCTTCATGTCCCGAGTCGACCGCCTTGGGTCCGCTCTTGCTTCTCGTGGCCTCGGCGCCCATACCGACCGCTCTGCACTTGAGAATTGGCAAAGCGGGCAAGACCATGTGGCCCTCTATCTGCACAACTGCCCGGAATACATCGAAGGAATGGTTGGTTCCTACGCCGCTCGTCTTGCGCCGTTCAACGTCAACTACCGATACGTCGCGGAAGAACTGCGATATCTCCTCGCCGACTCTCAAGCAAAGGTCATCATTTTCCATTCGGCGTTCGCGGCAACGCTCGAGGCGATTCGCGCCGATCTTCCCGATCTTCAACTACTACTCCAAGTCGATGATGGCAGTGGCGCCGCACTCCTCGACGGAGCCGAGTGGTACGAGGAGTTTCTCGCATCGGCTCCGCTGACTCCCCTTCCCGCACCCTCGCCCGATGATCTGTACATCCTCTACACCGGAGGCACCACGGGGATGCCCAAGGGAGTGCTTTGGCGTCAAGGCGATATCTACCCCGCCGCTCTCGGTGGCCGGAAGATCTCGACTGGCGTCGAGTACGACACCATTGAATCAATTGTTGAAAATTCTCTCGAAGGCGGCATGCGCGTGCTTCCGTCCGCACCATTCATGCACGGTGCTGCGCACTGGATGGCGATGAACGCGTTGGGGAACGGCAACACCATCGTGCTCCCGCACAACCCGACCACGTTTGACCCCAAAGACTTTTGTGAAACCATCAACCGAGAACAGGTCAACATCGCACTCATCGTGGGCGATGCCTTCGGACGTCCATTGCTCGATGAACTTGACCGCGTCGAACACGACCTCTCGTCGCTTGTGCTTCTCATAAGTGGCGGAGCGGCCCTTACTGCTCCTGTAAAGACTGCTCTTCTCGATCGCCTTCCCTCGTTGGCGATCATGGACGGCCTCGGATCGTCAGAGACCGGACAACAAGCGAGCCAAGTCGTCGGCGCCGGCGCACCAGTGACGACGGGAACATTCAAACCTGGGACAGGTCTGGCCATCGTTTCAGCCGACCTTGACCGTCGCCTCGATGCCGGCCACGAAGACCTCGGTTGGCTCGCACAATTTGGCCGGGTCCCCCTTGGTTACCTCGGTGATGGCGAAAAGACTGCTCACACCTTCCCCACGATCGACGGCATTCGTTACTCAGTGCCGGGTGACCGGGCTCGACTGACTGCGGACGGCACCCTCGAACTCCACGGACGCGATTCGGTCACTATCAACTCCGGGGGCGAGAAGATTTTTGCCGAAGAAGTTGAAGCTGCTCTCGCACATCATCCAGCCGTGTACGACGTTATTGTCACGGGCCGTCCATCGGAACGCTGGGGAAGCGAAGTTGTTGCCATCGTGCAGTTTCGCGAAGGGTTCAGTGCCAGTTTCGAAGAGTTGGTCGCCACGTCAGCCGAACACATCGCTCGGTACAAGGTTCCAAAAGATCTGATCGTGGTCGATCGAATAGAACGGTCCCCCGCAGGAAAAGCTGACTACCGATGGGCCCGTTCTCTCGTCACCAGCCCTAACGAAGAATCGCCCGCTTAGCGACACCCGCCACGCTGCGTCGGGGCCTACTCTTTCGACCTAATGAAGCACAGAGTCGACAAGAAGCGAACTCAAACGTGGCCGATCATTGCGGTTTTGGTTGTGGTTCTCTTCGCCATCGGCGCCGGTGCTTTTCTGCTCGGGCACTCATCGTCAACAAACGATTCCGATTCGAACGCCGCAACCGATACGACCTCATCATCCACCGACCCGCTTGACCCTTATGCGCAGTACCGAACTCCAGGCTGGATAGCGGCAGAGAACGCAAAGCCCGGCAGCACGAACTGGGTGGTACCCGAAGATAAAACCGCATGGGGCAAGGTCGAAGGGTTTTTCACTGCTACCAGCATCAACATCGGCAGTTCTGTGACCCTAAAAACGTCAACCCGAGCCCCGGCATGGCAAGTAACGGCATATCGCATGGGCTGGTATGGCGGAACCGGTGGTCGATTGATCTGGAAAAGCGAGCCACTTCCAGGCGTCAACCAGCCCAAGGTCGAACAAGTCGGCACGCCTAAAGCGTGGTTTGCCCCGTGGTCGACATCTCTCGTGATTCAAACCGATGAAACCTGGCCTCCGGGCCAATATCTGTTCAAACTCGAGAGCGTTGACAACGGAGCTTCCTATGTTCCCCTCGTTATCCGAGACGACAAAAGCACCTCAGACTTACTTATGCAAAGCGCGGTAACCACCTGGCAGGCGTATAACGGTTGGGGTGGAGCGAGCATCTACACGGGCGTCACCGGTCGCGCCGACGCCGTTAGTTTCGATAGGCCGTACACCGGCAATGGCAGCGGAGAGTTTTTAGGACGTGAGCGCGAATTCATCGTCTTTGTTGAGCGCCTCGGCCTTGACGTTTCCTATTGGACCGATATTGACCTTCATCAGCGTGGCGAATTAGCCAAGAACCATCGGGGCATCGTCATCCCTGGACATGACGAGTACTACACCGTTGAAATGCGAAAGAACCTCGAAGCAGCACGCGACGCGGGCGTAAATATTGGCTTCTTCGGGGCAAATAATGTTTACCGACGCATCCGCCTTGAACCCTCTGCATCTGGGCCCGACCGACACGAGATCAATTACCGCGACGCTTCCCGTGATCCACTCAACGGCAAAGATCCCGAACGCGTCACAACATCATTCCGAGAGAGTCCAGCGCCCAACCCCGAGAGTTCCCTCACTGGTTCCTATTACGAGTGCAACCCCGTCGATGCCGATTGGGTTGTCGGCGACGCGTCAATGTGGATGTTCGAAGGATCCGGTTTCAAGAACGGCGACAAAATTGCTCATATGGTCGGCAACGAATACGACCGAGTAAATCTCAGTGTTCCAACTCCGGCGAATATTCAGATTCTCGCCCACTCACCCGTGACCTGCAGGGGAATGAACTCCTATGCCGACACCACGTGGTATTCCGCTTCCAGCGGAGCTGGGGTATTCGCTGCCGCCACCTTCGGATGGTCACCCCTCATGCTCGAAGCATGTCCCACCGGAACGCCATCAACGCCGGTATGCAAACTCCAGAAGGTCACCGAAAACATCCTGCGGGCCTTCGCCAAGGGTCCGGCAGGGTCAGCTCACCCGAGCGTTTCGAACCTTTCCAAATTCCCGATGTCCGCCCCGTACGCCACGACGCCAACATCAACGACCACACCAACCACCAGGCCATCATCAACCACAACGCCCACCACCAAACCCCCGCAAAAGACAACAACGACCACCGGTTCCACCACGACCACCACGAAGGCTCAAATTCCGTAGCTCGCTTCGTCTCAGAGCCGGGACGCACCGTAGGCTTGGGGGGTGAACAAGATCGACGGTCAACCCCTTCCCCAAGGCGAAGAGAAAGTTCGCGCTGTTCGCTCGATGTTCGATGCGATTGCTCCGCGCTACGACCTTGTCAACCGAATAATGACATTTCGGATGGATGTTCGATGGCGCACCCGCACAGTTCGTGAACTCGGACTTCCCGATGGTTCACTCGTCGCCGATCTTGCCTGCGGAACTGGCGACTTCTGCCGTGAACTGCAAAAGCAGGGGCTTCGCCCGATCGGTTTCGATCTCTCCTACGGAATGCTTGCTGCTGCTCGTACCTCTGCCCCACTCGCAGAAGCAGACGCGTTGGCCTTGCCGGTTCCCGATGGTTCGCTCGATGGCATCACCTGCGGATTCGCCCTTCGCAATCTTGTCGAACTCGACGGCTTCTTCACGGAGTTGGCTCGCACCGTTCGTCCGGGTGGGCGTATCGCCATACTGGAAGTTGCCGAACCACCCAATCGGTTCCTGCGCTGGGGACATTCGATCTATTTCGGTTCCGTGGTGCCGAAGGTGGGCGGACTGCTGTCGGATCCATCGGCGTATCAGTACCTCCCGAAGTCAGTTGCCTACCTTCCCGAACCTGGCGTGATGCTCCAACGTTTGGCCGACGCTGGGTTCGTTCAGGTTGAGCGTCAACTTCTTTCCGTCGGGATATCACAACTCATCACCGCAACGCGGCGCAGCGAAACGAAGTGACTCTGACCGCGGGGCTCTTCGCCCGCACACGCCCACTCGCTAGTGCACCTGACTTGGTGGCCGTGTGTGAAGACGCCGATGCACTTTTCGTAAGTAATGGAATCGGACTCGTCGGTATCGGCATCGCCGCCCGCATCCCCGTGCCTCGAGGAGCCCAACGCAACGCTGGCGCATCGGTCAGCGCGGCGCTAGGAACAATTGAAGTTAGCGATTCGGTCGTACTGCCAGGAACTGGCGCTGTCGGATTCGGAGCGTTTCCCTTTGACTCTGAACTCGATGGAGAACTTCTCATTCCGCGCGTTGTCATCGGATGCGGTCCAGACGGAACGGCGTGGATCACAACGATTGCGTTACCAGGGGACGAACCCTCGGAATCGGAACTCACGGCGATTCTCAATCGAGCCGACCGGGCCGGAACTGGTTTCG